>SAMEA3663023__coassemble_751_pt1 | contig 37781 bp, 39 predicted proteins | sample SAMEA3663023__metabat2_low_PE_007 | metagenome-assembled genome bin SAMEA3663023 (sample SAMEA3663023) | pig gut metagenome | biome: pig gut; feature: pig-associated habitat; material: faeces | place: France | collected 2012 | reverse complement strand
TAAGTAATAAAATTAAGAATAACATCTTGTGCATTTGTATGGTCTTCCAATACGACAGTGTTGGAAGGCTTTTTTAATGTCACCTTGCGGCTATAGGTTAGACCCGGTACACTGGCTCCTGTCCGGTAGCTCTGCCGAAGAGATATTCCCGTACTCCGGCGCGACCGGCGATGGGAGAGCAGTCGGCAAAGTTAAAATAGTATTTATCATCTACGTGAACATGTAAAATATATGCTGCAATATTTTTCACTTTATCCCACTGAAACAGTGAGGCAAAATGTCCGCCCGTAACGGTGTTAAGCACTGTCATGGCACCGTAGAGGCACAGCCCTGCATGGCGGTAATACTGGGCACCCTCCTCACAGCAGCCGTCGTTGCCGTAATCCTTGAGAAAATAATCACAGCTTTCAGCAGCTTTATGTAGAATCGCCTGTAATGTGACAACTGTGTCGGACGTATTTTCCGGCAGGAACAGCGGAGCATCCCCGGTAAAGGCATGCACCGGAGCGGCCAGCTTGGAGGACATCTCTTCACTCCAGGGCATCAGGAACGTGGTCAGCAGCACATTCTGCGTGCACCATACGGTCCAGTTGCACATAGGCTCATCGTCATGTCCCATCCACCAGAAATGTGCGGTCAGATACGGCAACAGAATTCTGCGTTTCAGGTTATCCTCAATGCAGGTCAGCACAAAGGGACTGACAGCATTGAATTCCTCCTCCAGTAGATAGGAGTCCCTATCCGGGTATCACGGTAGAGACCACGATCACTCCGGATGCAGAGGGACATACCAGAGTACATAAAATTACCAGTGAGATCGACTGTGTGGCATATGACTGCGGATTTGCAGTCAGCAGAGGGGATTTCAGAGAGATCGGCTTCACGGAAAAAGTGGATGGTGTATCCGCTCTGGCAAGCAATGAATTCTGCAGCTGCATGGTTAGTGCGATAGTAGACGAAAATGTGCAGGTCAACGAGCTGGCAGACAAGCCGCCTGTGGGTCACATGATCACCGTTGACCCCAACACGAACCTGCTCTACACCAAGACCAAGATCCCTGCGGTGAAATACCACATCCACAAGGGGACACAGGAAATCGTCACTAGAGTGGATGCGGAAGTCATTTAAAGTTTTAAATGAGTTTTAAAAATTTTGTGCATAGTGTAACCTTCTGGTTCATAAGTTTCACAAAAGCTAGTTGTCAGAATGACTTTATAGTGTTTTCATAATTCGCACAGTGGAAATCACAACATTTTTATGCTATCATACATATATCAGTAAGAGGTGATAGCTATGAAAATAGAAAGAATTGATGACAAGACCGTAAAGTGCTTCCTGTCCAACGAAGAGCTGGAAGAGTACGATATTGATTATAAAGATTTTGTGACCCGCAGTGACAAAGCCAAAGAAGTAGTACAGGAGATCATCGAGCAGGCAGAGGAAGAGGTGGGCTACAAGCCGCCGAAGTATGCATTTGACCTGCAGATCATGATGCTGCCGGATGAGGGACTGGTACTGGTACTTTCCGAGAAAGAGCCGCTGGAGAATAAGAGTGGTGCACAGCTGTTGCAGGCTTTGCAGGAGATGAAGCGAGTCTTCGAGGAGAAAAAGGCAGAGATCGGTGCGGCGGAGAAAAAAGCGCAGGCTGGAGAAAACGCCGGAGAATCCGGCAAAAAGAATAAAAAGGCAGCGGAGGCACAGAAACCTCAGTTTGCAATTTTTGCGTTCCGCAATATCGGCAGAGTCATTGAATATGCAGCAGTATTGCCTACAAACTTACGCATCGACAGTACTCTGTATCGAATGGAAGATGGTACCTGTTATGCTTATGTACGAAAAGGCGGCGCTTCCTATGAACGTTACAGCAGAGCATGTATCCAGGCCATGGAGTTCGCAGCCTTATATGCCGCGGATGAGCAGAAGCTACGATACTTGGAAGAGCACGGTGAATGCCTGATCCGGGAAAAAGCGATGAAAAAACTACGGGTATAATACCGCTGCCATATCCTCCGGCAGAGGTGCTGTGAACTGCATTTTCTCCCCGGTGATGGGATGGACAAAGGACAGCTTCCAGGCATGTAACGCCTGCCGTTGTATCTGTTCCATATCCGGGTTGTACAGATAATCTCCGATCAAGGGATAGCCCAGGTATTTCATATGAATCCGTATCTGATGGGTACGGCCGGTCTCTAAGATGAGAGAGACCAGGCTGTGCCCATTTTTTTCGTCCAGTACTCTGTAATGCGTAACCGCAGATTCCCCGTTTTCAAAATCCACCGTCCGTTCAATGATAGAGCCTTCCTTGCGCCCTAAGGGTGCGGTGATGGTTCCCTCTAAGGGACATACCGAGCCTTTTGTAATGGCAAGATATTCCCTCGTGATTCCGGAAGTCGCTTTATTGGCAATCATGGCAGACAGCATCCCGGCGCTGACATAATGCTTCGCCACGATGGTCAGTCCGGAAGTATCACGGTCCAGGCGGTTGATGCAGCGGAAGACGAAAGGACAGTTCTGCTGTTCAAAATAGTACGCGAGGGCATTCGCCAGGGAATTGTAATAATTGTTCATGGAAGGGTGGATCGGCATTCCCGCAGGCTTGTTGATCACCATAAGGTCCGCATCCTCGTAGACAATATTTAACGGCAGATTTACCGGGGGAATCTTCTCAGAAGAATGATTTTCCCGGATATGCAGTGTCAGGGTATCGCCGGGCTGCAGTATATGATTCATAAAGCAGGGAATCCCGTTTGCCAGTACAGCGGAGGGGTCTTTTTTTAACTGCACCAGATTCTGTGAGGAGAAGCCCTTCTGTTTCAGAAAGCGGCTGACCGGCAGAGGTGTTATGAGATTTTCTGTTGTATAAATAAGCGTTCGTTCCATAGAAAATTCACTATTGGGCAAAGAATCCCAGTGTGAGTCGCTCGAAAGAGTTTCTTCACAAAATAAAAGTTAGTCAGCTTTTTGTGTTTCATGATATCCATTTTCGGTATTTACAGCCCAAATATTATCTTTATTAAGGATTCCTGATTTGATATTTTTGACAGCTTCAAAAGAAGTACACATCGAATGATCAATGTTATTATATCGATGTTGTCCATTTCGACCGACACAATATAAATTGGGAATTGTTTTTAAATAATTTACAAGAGTGTCAATTTCGTCGTAGGTATCAAAGTATGCAGGATAAGCTTTTTTGACTCTTTCTACATGGGAGTCAATGACATCATCAAAAGAAGTGATCAATCCTAAAGAAATCATTTCTTTAATAGCAAATGCTGAAAAATCAGCATCCTGCATTGTCCAAAATTCATCACCTTCCTGAACAAAGTATTCCAACCCTAACCAAACAGTATGATTCAGATCTTTTACCATATAAGGGGACCAGTTATTGTAAATCTGGAACCTTCCCATTTTGACTTTCCTATCCTGTACATATACCCAGCAATCGGGGACGATATCTCCGATCGTTTTGATATTTGTCTTGTTTTTAAGATTCAATTTTTTAACAAGGACACCCAAAGTCATGTAATCGCGATATGGAAGCCCTTTTGCAATGTGCAATTCCTTTTCGGGAACATCGTTCATACCGGTAACAAGATCTTTCAAGGGCATGGAAGAAATGACAATATCGCTGCTCAGGTCATATGCAACACCATTTTTTATGTAGGTGACACCTGTGATTTTGTTGTTCTCATCTTTATGGATTGTGGTTACCTGAGAATTTAAAAAGAGTTGTCCACCTCTTTTTTTAATTTCTTCGGCAGTTACTTCCCAAAGCTGTCCAGGACCGAGTTTCGGATAACTGAATTCTTCAATAAGTGAAGTCTCGACTTTACGTTTCTTTTTCTTAAAGATTTTACCGAAAATATCGCGAATGACAGCTGAAATAGATAGTCCTTTTACACGTTGACTTCCCCAGGAAGCATCAATCTCACTGGGATGTCTTCCCCAAAGATTCTCCGTGTAGTATTCAAAAAACATACTGTACAATTTGCGACCGAACCGGTTGATATAGAAGTTCTCCAAATTGTTTTCCGGAAGTTTGTGGAGCATGGCAGCTAAATAACTGAAGCCGCATTTTAAAGTATTTGAAATACCCATATTTGTGAAAGTTTCCTTTTTCATGGATATGGGATAATCGTAGAATTTATCCATAAACAATATTCTGGATACTCGGTGGCGCAGTAGCATAACCCGGTCATTTTTTTCCGGATTGGGACCGTTCGGTTCTACGTAAATATCTCTGCCGAGAAGCAGATCATCCATGGGTTTTGCTCCTTGTGTGGGAAGCATCTTTTCCCACCAGGAATTGACTTCCGGCACTTTGGAGAAAAATCTGTGCCCGCCCATATCCATTCGGTTGCCTTTATATTCTACGGTTTTAGAAATTCCTCCAACACAGTTGTTTTCTTCTAAAATAATGACTTCATATTGCCCTTGGTCGCAGAGCAATTCATAGGCAGCAGTGAGACCTGCTGGCCCGGCACCTATAATAATTACTTTTTTAGACATATTTCTATTCTTCCTTTTTATGCATTGTAACTGTGATGATTAACGGGGCAACTAAAAATGTAACATAAAAGAATCTGGAATCGGGTCCGGTCAGCAAAAGCATTGTACCAAAATCATATAAAAAAATGGGAAGAACAAAAAATGTTTTTTTCCAGGAAATCCATGATTTAAAATGTATTCTGCTCAGCGTTATAAAAAGCATTACCAGTAAGGTGATTCCGTAAGTTCTAAGGTATTTAAATACCGTCGTATCAATAAATCTTGTATAGGCATAAATAAAATCCAGCAGACTCTGATTGTGGGTAGGTGGGTAGTGGATCTCATAAAGGCTACTATCCGCAATATAGGGTTGTACATCACCCTTCAACCCGGTTTCAAATCCATATACAATATCTGTCAAAGCAAATGCTGCCTGTAGAGAAGCATTGGGGGAAAGATGAAAGCATTTAAACATAAGTTTTAACATTCCTAAAAGGCCTTCCTCTTCAACAATAGAAGTATTTATGCCGGACCACTTTATGGAATTAAAATTTCCGCAATTATAATTATTGGCCCATTGTTCGGGAGAGGCCATTGTGTAGACAAAATCAGATAACTTATCATCCATTAAATAAGGGGTTTCTTTTGCAACGTTACCAATTACTGTAAGCGGCAGGCCGGTTGTTTCAATGACACGTTGATCCGGTTTTTCTACATTCAAGATGTGATAAATCGGAATCTTAATAATAAACAGTGAAACACAGGAAAAAAGAAGGATTTTAATCCAGCTTTTTTTGTCAATCCAAAAGAAAAGAGCAACCAACAGCGTTGCTGTGAATAAAATCGCGTTGTGTCGAAAAACGGTAGTGCTGGAAATAAATACTCCGAGTAAAAGCAATTTCCAGTTCTTTGAAGGGACTTTTTCTTTTAATGCCAGTTGTACAGAAAGAATTGTACACAGCAAAGCACCCATACCAAAAGCAACATCTTTCCATGGAAACAGTAAAATAACACAGGTATAAGGATTCATAACAATATAAACCACTGAAAAAAAGGCTGCCTTGATATTCCACAGTTCACAGATGGTCAATGCCATATATCCTATCAAAAGCGAAAAATAGAGGATTTGCAATAAAATGATTGCAGAAGGTTTTCCAAACAATTTTAGTGGTAGAGTAAAAAACAGCAAAGTATGCCATACAGGATGCCAATCATTATAATTACCGGTGATTGCCTGTGTATATTGGTTAATGGAATCCTCTGAAAAAGCCCCGGGATAATAAGCAATAAACCAAATCATTAAAAACAAAAAAGTCAGGACAGAAACAAGAGCAAAAGTCAGGATTTTTTTATTCCGGGATAGGACTTGTCCATGAAAGCCTTCCATTTGGTTTAATTTTTTTGATATAGGCAGAAATAAAAAATAGAAAAAACACAGCACAAAAAAAAAGAATAAAACGTTAAGTGAAGCCTTCTGCGTGATATATAAATAGAAATAAAACAGGCAGACAATACCGGTATATATAGCAGTTAAAAATGATGCTACATCTAACTTTTTCCACAAATATTTCACAAAACATCCCCCCAATAAAGTTATCTTATTACTATAAAGTATTCTGCCATAAAAGCGTTTTTTTTTCAAGCATTGTGTTCTAAATATGTATGCCCAAAGTCATATGTGGGCAGTAAAAATTACAACATTTTATGCTATCATGCATATAACTGTAACTAGTGGTACAAGAGATCATTGAACAGGTAGAGAAGATCCGGAAACCTTCGCCATATCTTCCGATAACAGCGCAGTGAACTGCATTTTCTCTCCAGTGATGGGATGATAAAATGACAGTTTCCACGCATGCAGCGTCTGACCAGCAGGGGGTATGAGATTTTTCGTTGTATAAGTAAGTGTTCGTTCCATGGAAACCATTATACCTTATTCGGGCAAAATCGGACAGTGCCCGGAGCAAATAATGTCATTTCGGAACCGGAATCCACAGGCTACAATAAATACAGAATCAGCGGAAATGGGCGGTCTGTCCATCTGCGCATAGGAAACGCTTGAAATACGAAGAAAGGTAAGGTGGCGACTATGGAAAAATACGCATGGCGGGGAAAGATTGTACCGGGAATGCAGGAGGAATATAAGAAAAGACATGACAATATCTGGTCGGAGATGAAGGAAGTCCTGGCAGATGCGGGAATCGTGAATTACTCCATCTGGATGCAGGGCGAGGAACTGTTCGGATACTATGAATGTGAAAAAGGCGTAGAGTACGCTGCAAAAGTACAGGCGGAGAGCAGCGTGGTGAAAAAATGGGATGAATATATGAAGGACATTCTGATCATGGAGAAGGATCCTGTCACAGGAGCACAGCCACTTTTAACCCAGGTATTCAGTTTCAGATAAGGGAGGCTGTGGATAGCTTATGGGAAAATATTATCTGGCTGTGGATATCGGTGCTTCCAGCGGACGACATATCCTGGGGCATTTAGAAAACGGAAAAATAAAGTTAGAAGAGATCTACCGTTTCGAGAACGGCATGGATCATAAGGACGGAAAGCTTCTGTGGAATGTGGACCGGCTGTTCGGTGAGATCGTCGCCGGAATGAGAAAATGTAAAGAGCTGGGAAAGATCCCGGTGAGCATGGCAATCGACACCTGGGCAGTGGATTATGTGTTGTTGGATGAGCAGGATCGCATCCTGGGAGATACTTACGGTTACCGCGATCACCGCACGGACGGCATGGACGCAGAAGTGGCAAAGATTTTGCCGGAGACAGAGCTGTATGCAAAAACAGGCATTCAGAAGCAGATTTTTAATACGATTTATCAGCTGATGGCGGTAAAGGAGAAAGAACCGGAGCTTTTACAACGGGCGAAGACACTGCTCATGCTGCCGGATTATTTCGGATTCCGTCTGACGGGAAACAAATTATCGGAGTATACCAACGGTTCCACCACACAGCTGGTGAATCCCAACACTTTCCAGTGGGATACGGATCTGATCCGGAAGCTTGGCTACCCGGAGGATATTTTCCTGCCACTTAAGATGCCCGGAACAAAAGTAGGGCAGTTGCTTCCGGAGATCCAGAAGGAAGTTGGTTTCAATCTGGAAGTGGTATTGTGCGGAAGCCATGACACGGCATCGGCGGTAATGGCAGTACCTCAGACAGAAGGGGACGGCATCTACATCAGTTCGGGAACCTGGTCTCTCATGGGAATTGAGTCATTAAAACCCATTATCAACGAAGAGGCGGCAGCAGCCAACTTTACCAATGAGGGTGGTTATGACCATCGGTTCCGTTTTCTGAAAAATATCATGGGATTGTGGATGATCCAGTCCGTAAGACATGAGTATAAGGACGCTTACTCTTTTGCGCAGCTGTGCGATATGGCAGAGGAAAGCAAGAATTTTCCTTCCAGAGTGGATGTGAACGATCCGAGCTTCCTCTCTCCGGACAGTATGGTGGAAGCCATAAAGCAGTACTGTCAGAAGACGGGACAGCCGGTACCGGAGTCTGTAGGAGAACTGGCATCTGTGGTATACCGCAGCCTGGCGCAATCCTACGGAGAGACCGTAAGCGGTTTGGAGAAGATCGCAGGCAGGATCTACGATAGCATCCACATCATCGGCGGCGGTTCTAATGCCGCATATCTGAATCAGCTGACAGCGGATGCCACGGGCAAGACCGTATATGCAGGTCCCGGTGAGGCAACCGCCATCGGTAATCTCTTGGCACAGATGATCCATGCGGAAGAACTGGCGGACCTGAAGAGTGCCAGAAAATGTGTCCAGGAATCTTTTGAGATTAGGACATTCGATACGGAAAAATAAAAATATAACCTTAGAAAAAGGAGGAAATCATAAATGTTAGTAAACACAAAGGCAAAGATCGGTGTATTTTCCATCGCTTTGGGAGCATATCTGCCCCAGTTCCCCCAGCTGGTGCCCAATTTCGAGGCACAGTATGAGGATTTTAAGAAGACAATTCCCAATACCGTAGAGATTATTGACGGCGGCATGGTGACCACCAAGGAACAGGCCATGGCAGCCGGTGATAAGTTCCGTGCAGCGGATGTGGATCTGGTATTTTTACAGCTGCTGACCTATGCGACTTCCTATAATGTACTTCCTGCCATCCGTGATCTGGATGTTCCCGTGGTATGTATCAATGTGCAGAAGAAGCTGGCTCCGGACTATGCGAACACCGACATTCCCATCTGGCTGGGTGATCTGTATGCCTGCGGTGCCGTAGGTGAGGCTGTGGCAGACTTGGAGCGTGCCGGTAAGAGACATGCCGTGATCACCGGTGTTGTAGAAGGCGGTGATCCTGAGGTGGCAGCACAGATCGCCGACTGGTGTAAGGCAGCACAGGTGCGCAGACGTTTCCGTCAGACCAACATTGCCCAGATCGGACGCCCCTATCCCGGTATGATGGATCTCTATATCGATGAGACCAACCTTTACAACAGGATGGGACTGTATACCAAACAGTTCGACTGGGAAGACATGTGGGCTATCGCGGATGATATTACCGATACCGAAGCTATCAAGGCAAAGGCACAGGATATCATCGATACCTTCGAAGTAGAAGGCGGCGCTACCGCAGAGGATGAAGATATTATGGATATGGCAAAGCATGTGCTTGCATTCGAGCAATGGGCAAAGGATGAGGATCTGAGCATGATCGCTTCCCACTATGCAGGTAAGGCACAGGGTGTAGCCGGCAAACTGGATTCCATGCTGATCCCCGCATTTTCCATGCTGATCAAGCAGGGTACTGCATGTGCGGTAGAAGGTGACATGAAGGTCGCCATGGCAATGTCCATTCTGAAGACCATTTCCGGCATGGGACAGTTGTCCGAGATGTATTCCATTGATTTTAACGAAGACATCTGTATCATTGGCCATTCCGGATCCGGCGATGCGGACATCTCGCTGGCACATAAGCCTACCATGAAGATCGTAAAGGTATTTCACGGCAAAGTAGGCGGCGGCTATCTGACACAGTTCTATCCTCCGGTAGGCCCTGTAACGTACCTGGCTATCACACAGGATAAGGATGGCAACTTCAAGTTCGTAGTGGCAGAGGGCGAGAACCAGCCCGGACCGATTTTCACCTTTGGCGACACCAACATGCGTACCAAGTTCTCGATCCCCTGCAGAGAGTTCGTGAACCGCTGGAGCGAGGCAGGCCCTACCCATCATATGGCAGCGGCAGCCGGAAGGCATATTGATACGATTTTAAAGGTTGCTAAAATATTGAACGTACCGGTAGATGTGATCACACGGTAAGGGCACTTGTGTAAATATGACGCAGTAACCACAGGAGCGAAAAGCGAGCTCTGAAAGAGCAATTTTGTGAATGGGTTTCGGAATAGTTACGAATGTTTATGATTTAAAAACAATATGCCTGTGGGCGGGAGTCCGCAGGCAACGGAAAGGTTAGGTATTAATATGAAATTTTTAGATGCAGAATTTGTACAGGGATTTATCAGAATGGCAGATGACGGATGGCAGCAGGGATGGCACGAGCGTAACGGAGGTAACCTGTCCTACCGTGTGAAGCCGGAAGAGGTAGAGCTGGTAAAGGAGAACTTCGAGCCGAAGGAGTTCCAGCCCATCGGCACCACCGTACCCGCACTGGCAGGAGAGTACTTCCTGGTGACCGGCAGCGGCAAATATTTCCGCAATGTCAGCATCAAGCCGGAAGATTCCATCTGTATGATCGAGCTGGATGACAAGGGTGAGAATTACCGTATCGTATGGGGACTGGTAAACGGCGGCAGACCTACCTCTGAGCTTCCCAGCCACCTGATGAATCTGGAAGTGAAGAAGTTACAGGATCCGGATTATCGTGTGGTATATCATGCACATACCACTAATATCATCGCACTGACCTTCGTCCTGCCGCTGGAGGATAAGGTATTCACCAGAGAACTGTGGGAGATGGCAACCGAGTGTCCCGTAGTATTCCCGGATGGCGTGGGCGTAGTGCCCTGGATGGTACCGGGCGGCAGAGAGATCGCTGTGGCTACCTCCGAGCTGATGAAGAAATACGATCTGGCGATCTGGGCACATCACGGAACCTTCGCAGCAGGAAAAGATTTCGACCTGACTTTCGGTCTGATGCATACCGTAGAAAAATCTGCAGAGATCCTGGTGAAGATGCTGTCCATGCAGCAGGGCAAGAGACAGACCATTACTCCCGATGATTTCCGTCATCTGGCAAAGGATTTCGGTGTGACCCTTCCTGAAGAGTTCTTATATGAAAAATAACGATCCGAGGGAGACTCGAACCGTTATATTAGAAATGCCTGATGCTATCGGCGTGATTTTAACCGTGCCTCGTTTGGCGTCATGTCATACATTTTTTTGAACTGTTTGTAGAAAAAATTCTGATTCTCATAGCCCACGGACAGGGCAATCTCAGACACAGGCAGCGCCGTGTGGGAGAGCTGATTCATAGCGACCCGCATGCGCTGCTTTGTCTGTATTTCCTTGAAGGTGGTACTGGAATATTTTTTGATCATACGGCTCAGGGAGGATGGAGTATATCCAATCTGTGCCGCCAGCTCATGAAGCGTTCCGGTGTCGTAATGCTCTGCCAGGTACCTGCGTACTACCACCATCAGGACATTGCTCTGCTCATCCTTTTGGTCTAATAAAATATTTTCTGCATTGCTTAATATGTGCATGAACAGAAGAGCGAAAGTATGCTCCGAGAGCTTATGCCAGTTCTGAGGCTGCTGCAATAATAGAAATACGGCATTATGGATCAGATTCTGGATACAGGGATTGTCGGAGACCGTAAAGTACAGATACTGTCCGACACAGCTGTCACTTTCCAAAGCGTTGATGATAAAGTCAGCCAGAATGTTGTCCTTGTTGATCAATGTGAGGATATTCTGAAAATACGCCGGACGGATGATGATATTAATACCCAGATCTTCCTGCCCACACGCTATAACAGCGTGTTCGATATGTTGGTTCATGAATAACAGTTCTCCGGGGCGGAGGCGGATCTCTTCCTCATTTATGACATGCGTGACGGAACCGGAGAGACAATAGAAAATCTCCACATAGTCATGCTTATGCTTTGGAAAATCCACAAATCTGGTATGGCGCCGCAGCGTAATATCATCCTCAGAATGCTCTAAAAATTTATTGCTCTCCACCACAAAATCCTGTTTGCTGGTGTAGAGATTCTTCTGAACGGCAATGTCGCCGTCTAAGATCTGTTGTTCTTCCGGCGTGATATAGGCCGGATCCAGAAAACTGTTCTCGTACATATCAAAATACATTCCTTTCAGCAGCCTGCTGATGACGAACTGCAGGCAGGTCCTTCAACTGAGTTTATTTTACAGGAAAGCGACAAAAACCTCAAGATATGCAAATATGTAAAAAAGCGATTCCCGGATTGCGAGATTCTTTTTAGTGTTGTATGATGAATATAAATTCACCGGTTGCGGGGAAGGAATCAACATGAGTAAGTAGGGCGGGCAGCCCGGATCAAGGAGAGAATCCTATCATGGCAGATACGGAAGTAAAAAAGATCATTTGTAGTTCCTGCGGAGCGGAATTCGAGGATACCCTTCCAAAGTGTCCCTATTGCGGAAGCTTGAATTACAAGGGCGCCGAAGCGGAATATCTAGGGAAGCTGGAAAGCATGCGGCAGGATATGCAGCAGTTAGAGCAGGTACCGGAGAAGGAACTGAAGAAAAAACTGAAAAAGAAACAGAAATTTGTGATTAAGCTTCTGATCTTATTGGCGGCATTGGCAGCGATTCTTGCGGTAATTGTGTTCCGGGCGCAGTATATAGAACCCAGGGATGCCAGAGCGGATTATCTGTGGGAAAAAGAAAACTTCCCGGTTCTGGACCGGTTATACCGGGAGCAGGACTTCGAAGGACTGACAGATTTTTATGAACAGGCTGTCATAGAGGACAGAACGATCGACAGATGGGAGCATAGCGGTATTTTCACGAGGCTCATGAGTTGCCGGAATGCGAGAGAATATCTGGCGCTGGAACAGAGTGGAGAGACACTTCGCGACTATCAGGAGACACAGCTTTTAGATGATTACTGGATCCTGCGGGGACTGGAATACAGTAGAGGAATGTCGGAGGAAGACAAAGAGTATATCCGTCCCTATGTGGAAGCAACCCTGAATAGTCTGGCAGACCGCTATACGTTTACCGCGGAAGAAGAGAAAAAATTCGAGGATAGTCTGCGAAATAATTACGGTTATCCCAGATATGAGGATTGCAAAGAATACATTACGAAGCATAACGAATAGGAAAGGATCATAAAAGCAATGATGAAATGTAAATATTGTGGGGGTAACCTGACACTGGAGCAGGCATATTGTCCGCATTGCGGAAGACCGAATGAAGAAGCCGCACAGCATGTCAAGGACATGGAGCATTACAAGAGCAACTTTGAGGATACCAAAAGCGATGTCTATGAAGTGGCGGAGAAAAATACGGAGATCATGTCACATATGATAATCATCACAGTGCTGGTGATCCTGTGTGTGGTGGTGTTTGTAGTATCTGCCCGTAGCTGGAGCATCCACAGAGGCTTGCTGAAGTTTGATGCAGGGATCCGGCAGGGCAGCTATATGAAACAGATGGAACAATATCTGGAAGATGAGGATTACATAGGCTTATCAGCTTTTTGCGACAGGCATTACATCCGGCCTTATAGCAGTAATAATAGTTATGAAAAATATCAGCTGCTCATGGAAGCCAGCGGAGCGTATCGTTACTTTTATGAAAGTCTGATGAAGGCAGTTACTATCAACTCCGGCAATGTATCCATACTTCCCGGCCTGTATGAAGATATTTCGGATTATTACGAGCAGCTGGAAAGGATTCTGCATCCTGTGGATAATGATTATAGGGCAAAACAATATCGGGAACTGCCGGAGGAGCAGAAGGAAGCCATTCTCCGGATGGAAGAGAATGTGAAGGCACTGCTGCAGACCTATTTTGACATGACACCGGAAGAGGCAGAGAATTTTGGTACGATGTCAAATGCACAAAAAATCTTATTTTTGGAAGAAAAAGGTGAGGTGATGGGTTATGGTAAATCTGAAGAGTAAGCTGAAACAGGCACAGAAGCAGAGAGGCGCGCTGCTTGTGATGAATCTGGTGATCATAGCCCTGTGTCTGGTACTGTTTTTGGGAACCATTCATATGTTCCGGCAATTAAACGACGCCTTTTCCCGTCCTGCGAAGACCAACTGGATGGAGAATAATGTGCAAAGTGAAAATTATGCCTACTTAGTAGTAAATTATCATGAGGACATGGTGTACGGCGGCTTGCTGTCCGGAACGAAAAAGGAATGCTATGGTGTGGCAAGATATTTTGAGGCGGCGTCCATGTATAAGGCATTTCTTCAGACTGGAGATACCGAACGTGCTGCCAGAGAAAAAGAAAAAATGGATGCGGCATACGAAGAAATGGGCGACTGGAATATCGCAACCGACAGCATCCGGAAAAAATTAGGACTGGAATAGGGAAAGAACCTTGACAAATCCCGGAAGCATGCACTACAATTACTTGCATACGACAATGACGATGAAAAGGATCAGTACGATCGGAAAGCATCCCAGAGAGAGGGGAAGGACACGGTGACGTGCGGCTGGGAACCCCTTATGACAGAGGATCGGAAACCTCCCTTGGAGTCCTGTGCGAGACGCAATGTACCTGGAAGCGGCGAAGCATAGCGTAGAACCGGCGTTAACGGTGACAGAGCAGGATACGTATTTGTATCAATCAGGGTGGTACCGCCGAGTGATCGGTCCCTTTTTCGGGAGCGATGACCCGGCGTTTTTCGTTTCCGTAGATCGTATTAGCAGTTTATTTTCAGAAAAAGAAAAGGAGAGAGAAAATGGCAGACAAGAAAATGGTAGAAGCGATCACTTCCATGGAAGAAGATTTCGCCCAGTGGTATACCGATGTAGTGAAGAAAGCAGAGCTGTGTGATTACACCAGTGTCAAGGGATGTATGGTGATCAAGCCCGCGGGCTATGCGATCTGGGAGCTGATCCAGAAGGAACTGGATGCAAGATTCAAAGCAGTCGGAGTACAGAATGTATATCTTCCCATGTTCATTCCTGAGTCCCTGTTGGACAAGGAGAAGGATCATGTAGAAGGTTTCGCACCCGAAGTAGCATGGGTTACCCAGGGAGGATTAAACGAGCTTCCCGAGAGACTCTGTGTCAGACCTACTTCAGAGACCCTGTTCTGTGATTTCTATAAGAATGACATCCATTCCTACAGAGACCTGCCTAAGGTATACAATCAGTGGTGTTCCGTGGTACGTTGGGAGAAGGAGACCAGACCTTTCCTGCGTTCCAGAGAGTTCCTGTGGCAGGAAGGACATACCGCACATGCTACCGCAGAAGAATCTCAGGAGAGAACTCTACAGATGCTGAATGTATATGCGAAGTTCCTGGAGGAGGTTCTGGCTATCCCCGCGATCAAGGGACAGAAGACCGAGAAGGAGAAATTCGCAGGTGCAATTGCAACCTATACGGTAGAAGCACTGATGCATGACGGCAAGGCACTGCAGTCCGGTACCAGCCATAACTTCGGTGACGGTTTCGCCAAGGCTTTCGGCATCCAGTTCGCAGACAAGGACAATACTTTAAAATATGTACATCAGACCTCCTGGGGTATGACCACCCGTCTGATCGGTGCACTGATCATGGTACATGGTGATAACGAAGGCTTGGTAATCCCTCCCCGTGTGGCACCCATCCAGATCTGCATTGTACCCGTTATGCAGAAAAAGGAAGGCGTTCTCGACAAGGCGTATGAGTTGAGAGATCGCCTGGCGAAAGATTTCCGTGTCAAGGTAGATGACAGCGACAAGACCCCCGGCTTCAAGTTCGCAGAGGCTGAGATGAGAGGTTATCCGATCCGTGTGGAGATCGGTCCTAAGGATATCGAAGCAGGCAAGTGTGTGATCTGCCGCCGTGATACCAGAGAGAAGACCGAGGTGGCTCTGGAGGAGCTGGAGACCAAGGCAGCCGAGATCCTGGAGACCATGCAGAAGGAAATGCTGGAGAGAGCAAGAGCACATCGCGACAGCCATACCTATGTAGCACACAACATGGAAGAGTTCGAGCAGATCTTCAATGAGAAGTCCGGATTCGTCAAGGCTATGTGGTGCGGATGTCGGGAATGTGAAGATCAGATCAAGGAAAAGCTTGCTGTTACCAGCCGCTGCATGCCTTTTGAACAGGAACAGATCGCAGATACCTGCGTATGTTGTGGAAAACCTGCGAAAAAGATGGTATACTGGGGAAGAGCATACTAAGATAATATATAACTATTCAGGGCGAATGGGGTTCTGAATAGTTATGATAATATTAATAAGGCAGATGAAGACGCAGGCCGGTAGTATTGCTACAGGGTCTGCGCCTTATTTTTCAATGATAATGCTCGGAAATGAGGAAAAATATGATCTATAATACATTTGAAATGCATCAGGAGGGATCCCTTCCGGGAGCACATTTAGTTACCTATATTCAGGAGTATTCGGATGCAATGGCAATTAACGACAGACCTCTGATCCTGTTGTGCCCGGGAGGCGGCTATACCAGAACCTCCGACAGAGAGGCAGAACCCATGGCACTGAAATTCCTGGCGATGGGATATCATGCGGCAGTGTTGCGTTATTCCTGCACCCCTGCGGAATATCCTACTTCCTTAAAGGAACTGGCTTACAGCATCAAGTTCCTGCGGGAGCACGCGAAAGAGTGGCACATTGATCCCCACAAGATCGTAGTGGAAGGATGTTCTGCGGGAGGACACCTGGCAGCCAGCCTTGGTGTGTTCTGGGATGAAGACTTCCTGGCAGAGAGCCAGGGACTTTCCGCTTCCGAGCATGAGCTGCTGCGTCCGGACGGACTGCTGTTATGCTATCCGGTCATCACTTCCGGAGAGTTTGCTCACAGAGGATCTTTTGAGAATCTGTTAGGCAGCAGACAGGAAGAACTGGGAGAGAAGCTGTCCCTGGAGAAACAGGTAACAAGTAAAGTGCCGAAGACTTTCATCTGGCATACCTTTGCGGATCAGTCGGTACCGGTGGAAAATTCCCTGCTGTTTGTCAGCGCTCTCCGCAGAGCGGGAGTGCCCACAGAATTCCATATGTATGAAAAGGGTGCCCACGGACTGGCACTGGCGGATAAGCTGACAGAGACCAACGACGGCAGAGCGGTACAGGAGGAATGCACCTCATGGATCCGGCTGGCACACACCTGGCTGGAGAGCCTTTTTGCAGGAGATGTGGAAGACGGACTGCACGCACAGGGCAGAGAATGGTAAGAATAGCAATAAGAGAAAATGAAAACGCAAGGAGCAGTCATGGAACAGGCAGATACGATCATTCAGATCCCACATTTCTACGGAAGTCTGAAGGGAATGCAGGACAAATTTGATAAATATGCAAGGCAGGATGCGTTCACCGGATCCACCAGAGAGGAATGGGAAGCCTGGAAGGAGACTTCCAGAGAGACATTAAAAGATCTCCTGGGGTGGAAATACATGGAGTCCTGTGATCTGGACCCACGCGTGGAAGAAGTCGTGGAGCTGGAGAACGGCATTCGTCAGGAAAAAGTGATCATTCAGGTAGAGCCGGAAGTGTATATGCCTATGTATATACTGATCCCGCCGAAGCAGAGCGAAGAGAAGCAGAAATGTTTTCTTGCCCTTCCGGGGCATCAGGGAGCAGGTAAATTCAGCGTGGCAGGACGCGATGATATTCCCGCGGTAAAACGGATGATTGAATTCTACCATTATGATTACGGCATGCAGCTGGCGAAGCGTGGTTATGTGGCAATCTGCCCGGATTGCAGAGGCTTCGGAGAACGCAGGGATGAGGCATTGCAGAAAGGAACCGATGAGAAATCCTTCCTGACCAGTACCTGTTTTCATTTGGCACACATGGCGGAGCCCTTGGGAGAGACCGTGGCAGGTATGTGCACCTGGGACGCTTCCCGGCTGATCGATTATGTATATGAACGGGGCGAATGGGATACTGATGATTTAGGCGTAGTGGGATTTTCCGGCGGTGGTATGCAGACGCTGTGGATCTCTGCTTTGGATGACCGTGTGAAAAAATGTATCATCAGCGGATATCTTTATGGATATCGTGACGCGTTGTTATTACTCAACGGAAATTGCAGCTGTAATTATGTTCCCCATCTGTGGGAACACTTTGATATGGGAGATATTGCATCGCTCATTGCGCCGAGACCGCTTGCGGTCCAGTCCTGCCGGGATGACCATCTGAACGGTCCCAGAGGATTGGTGAATGTGACGGAGCAGCTAGATATTGTACGGAAGGCTTATAGCCTGTACGGAAAAGAGGAATATCCGATCCACGATGTCAGAGAGGGAGACCACTGCTGGCATGAAGAGGTATTGGATATCGCACTGCCAAGACTGTAAGACATTTATAACCCCTGTTAATAGTTACAAAATATGGAGGAACGTATGGAATATATCGTTCTGGATCTGGAATGGAATCAGAGTAACACCGGCAAAGAGGATGCTGTGGAGAAGCTGCCTTTTGAAATCATAGAGATCGGTGCCATCAAACTGAATAAAGAACGTGTCATGGTCAGCGAATTCAATGAACTGATCAAGCCACAGGTCTACCATGAGATGCACAAGATCACCAGCAAACTGATCCATATTCAGATGCAGGAGCTGGAGCGTGGGAGACCATTCCCGGAGGTCGGAGGAGATTTTGTCAGATGGTGCGGACAGGAGGAGCATCTGTTCTGTACCTGGGGGACGTTAGACCTTACGGAGTTACAGCGGAACATGGCATATTATGAGATGCCGCTTCTGGCACCGGGACCGCTGCCCTATCTGGATGTGCAGAAGCTGTTCGCCATTGCCTATGAGGAGCGCAAGATCCGCAGAAATCTGGAATATGCCATCGATTTTCTGCATATTGAGAAGGACATTCCCTTCCACCGGGCGTTCAGTGATGCCTACTATACGGCAAAGATCCTGATCCGGATCCTGGAGGAGCACCCGGAGGTAGTGGTGAACCTGTCCTACGATACCTTCTGTCCTCCGAAGGAGCGTAGGGACGAGGTTAAAGCGCAGTTTGATACCTATGTAAAATATATTTCCAGGGAATTCAAGGACAAGACAGAAGCCTTCGCAGATAAGGAAGTGGTGTCCAGCAAATGTTATCTCTGCCATCGTAACCTGCGCAAGAAGATCAAATGGTTCAGCGCTAACGGCAGGCATTATTACTGCGTGGCTTATTGCGAGAAGCACGGCTACCTCAAGGGCAAGATCCGGGTACGCAAGGCATATGACGGTGGTGTATATATTGTCAAGACCACGAAGCTGATACCTAAGGAAGAGGCAGAAGCTATCGCCGCCCGCAGAGATCACGCCAGAGAAGTGCGCAAGAGACACAAGCACAGCAAGGCGGGGAATGCCGGGGAATAAGCATAGAATGGGGGAGCCGTTTTTAGTTTGCTCCCCCGTTTTTTTTCTCTCTTTTTAAAAACAGGTACACACAGATACCGGCAAAAGCAATCGTTGCAGCGATCAGTATCGGCAATACCGGTATGGAACGGATATTTGTACTGATGAGTTTCAGTCCCTGATACAGTGTGAAGACGCCGAATACAGAGAAGATGGCGAAGGCGAGAGTATTGAGCAGCCCTTCCGGTGTCTTGCTTTTTAACAGATAGCCTAAAAGCATTCCCAGGATGTCTGCTAAAAACAGTCCCAGAGAACAGCCGAGCCACACGATCAGTGCGGAACTCATACCTTCATTGGCACCAAAGGTGATGGCGGTAAGCTGTGTCTTGTCTCCGAGTTCAGCTACGAAAAAGGTACAGAAAACCGCAAGCGGTACGAACCGGATCCTGGATCTGCCGTTGCCCTCCTCTTCCTCGCCATCATCGCCCGCAAGTGTTGATGCGGCAAAATAAAGAAATGCAAGTGCAGCAATGATCTTGATAAGCCAGCCGGGAATGAATTCGCTGACGAGCCCGCCGGCGAGGACAGCCAGACCGTTCAGTACCAGGATTGCGGCAGCGGTTCCCAATATAATATCTCTTAATTTGTATTTCGAAGTAAGGGCGATCAGCATAAGCTGTGTCTTGTCGCCCATCTCTGCGATGAATTCCGTGAGAAATACCTTAAAAAACAATATCATTTGTACGGCCCTCATTTATCTGATTATGATATAAACCGCATATGCTGCGTAAAGAGCCACCATACAGAAGCCTTCGACTCTTCCGATTTTCTTTTTGCTTCCTGCGAAGATCCATACACACACAGTAAATGCGATCAGTACACACAGATCAATGATGTTTTCCGTAATGATGCTGATGGGACTGATGGCGGAAGCGATACCCAGAACCATCAGGATGTTAAATACGTTGGAACCGATGGCATTACCCAGTGCCATATCGACTTCATTTTTTCTGGCTGCAACGATGGAAGTCACAAGCTCCGGAAGAGATGTACCGATGGAAACGATGGTAAGTCCGATCAGCGTCTGCGTCATTCCCAGGTCGCTTGCAATTCTGGATGCAGCATCGACGGTGAGATCTCCGCCGAAGGCGATCGCAGCAGCACCGCCGATAATGAAAATAATGCTAAGCGGCACGGAGATCAGCTTGATCTCTTCATCGGAACCGCCCTCAATTTCTACTTTTTTCCCCTCTTTATTTGCTTTTAAGGCAATTTTGATCATGTAGAAGATATACCCGGCAAACAGACCTATGAATATCACACCATCGAAATGTCCCAGTGTCATTTTGGTCTGATCACCAAGTCCGATGCTTCCCAAAAGCAGTAAGAGGCCGGCACAGATCAGGGAAAGTGGGATATCTCTCCTGATAGTTTCCCGCGCAACCTCTACGGTGGCGATCATTGCACATACGCCGATCACGACCATCAGATTAAAGATATTGGAGCCGACGACATTGCTGACCGCAAGTTCATTATTGCCTGCGAGGGAAGCTGATACACTGACCGCTGTCTCAGGAAGAGAGGTTCCCATAGCTACGATTGTAAGTCCGATAATGATAGACGGAACATGCAGTCTCTTCGCTACACTGGAGCTTCCTTCTACGAAAAAGTCCGCACCCTTAATAAGCAGTATAAAACCGATTACAAGGAATACAAGAACAAGGGCAAATGGGGCGTTGTTAATAAGTTTCTCCATGTTTTTCTCCTTTGCGTGATCCATTATAGTGTTGTCAGCCGAAAGCTGTGCGATGATAAGTATCCGACAGAGATAAAAAAGACTCATGTATACCAATTATCTGCCAGTGTGTATTATACACAGACCGTTAATAGATATACATGAGTCTCATTATTTAAGATTTGCCAGATTATACTCTAAAATTATAATCAGAATGTTGACAAATCACACCTTCGTGCTAACTACTCCCTCATGGAATATTCAATTCTTGATAAATAATATCAAAAAGAATTGTCGGTGTCAACAGGTGAATGAAGAAATCTCGACCCCCAAGGATCGGATCCCCTACGATATTTCCATTTCTATCGACAAGTATGGTTGTAGGAAATGCCATAATATCAGAGGCATATTTACCTGCATCGGAAGCAGAGTCAATGGAAATATTGCGGTACTTTGCACCCTGGCTTTCAAGAACGGCGGCAGCTTCTTTCATGGCAGCTTCGGAATTGTTTTCCGGAGCAGTATGATCGGCTGTGGTAGTTCCCTGTTCCAGTTCTGCGATCTGTTCTTCGATTTTCCGTATGGTTTCCATATCGTCCGTAAGTGTTTTCAATTCATCATCTGTAAAGGAGTCCTTGTTTGCTTCGATGGTATCAGCCAGATAATCAGCATAATTTGCGCTGGGATCAACACCACTTTTGCTCATCATGCCGAATACCTTGTTCCATACAGCCTCATGATCTGCAAAAATCTGGTTCTCCTGCTGATACAGATCATTTAGTGCAGTGTTGGAGCTGTCTGTGGATACTGTGCCGGTTTCCGTCAGAGACTCATTGGTTTTGTCCGTGCCGGCAGCATCTGTTGTGCCGCAGGCTGTAAGCAATAAAGCTATGCAGAGTGTTAAAATAGTAAGGAATTTTTTGTTTGTTTTCATGATTAAATTCTCCTTTGAGTAATCGTAATAAGATTATTTTCTCATAAACCGGTAGTGGATCGCATCCTTGGGACAAGCCTTTATGCAGGCTCCGCACCGTATGCATTCCGGATGGTCTGGATGCTTGCACACATCCACATCCATTTTACATACCCTTGAACATTTAAATCGGGAGGATCCGATCACCGCCTGGAATGCGCCAATGGGGCACGCTCCCGTGGCAGCAGGACAGGAATAACAGTTTAATCCCGGTACACATACGGTCTTAGCGTTTCCCTGATATATTTTGCCCTTAAAAAAATTAGGGATGTGAATATTAGTAAGCAGTGTGGCAGCAGCCTGTATCCATCCGCGTATCCCGGCTGTCTGCCTTGACAGTGACTTTTTTCTCTTATCCAATTCCGACACACTCCAGACATAATTTTATTGCTTTACCAAGCACGACAGCAGCTTCGCCTCTGACTGCACCGTAGCCGATCATAGTGATCCCGGTGACGAGCAGAACGATCTGAGATATTTTTCTGCACTTCAAGTTATTGTTACTCCTTTCGATCGTGGTATTTATTGACCAGTTGACTTCGCTATTATACAATAATTGTTGTAAAATCTTTGTTAAGGGCGGGGAAGGAATTTTGAGATTATTCATTGTTGAGGATGAAAAAGAAATATGTGATACAGTTGCGAAAAGTCTGTATGATGCAGGGGCAAATGATTATATGGAAAAACCATTCCATTTACAGGAGCTTGAGGCACGTGTCAGAAGTCTGACCAGAAGGAAGTTTGTACAGAAGGATGTATGTCTGGAAATCGGTGAGATAAAGTTTGATACCGTAAGGCGTGAGGCTTATGCAAAAGGAGAAATGGTATCTCTGACAAGAAAAGAAAATGGTATTCTGGAATATCTGCTTCTGAACATGGGCAGACCGGTAAGCCAGGAGGAATTGATGGAGCATGCCTGGGATGCATCTGTGGATAGCTTTAGCGGAGCGATCAGAGTACACATGTCTTCCCTTAGAAAAAAGCTTAAGGCTGTGCTGTGATATGATCCGATTCTGAACAAGGTGGGAGAAGGGTATAAAATACGAGAGGAGTCCGATAGATGAAAAAATGTCGCTGCAGTGGAGACTTACCTGCATCATTACATTATATATAGCGGTGATATGTGGATGCGTGACGATGTTTGTCTATAAAAACGGTGTATATTATATGGATTCCCTGCAAGAGGCTGTGGATACACGGGGAGATGATCAGCCGGACGATGCGGAGGAAATATATATCAGCATTCCGGAGGACAAGTGGGATGAGTTCGCTAATGACTTTTCTGTCCAGGTCTATAATAATTAGGCGGACTACAGGAAAAACAGCTTGATCATTTCAGCAGTATTGGCTCTTCTGGGTGGAGTGGCGACCTATTTTATAAGTGGGCATGCACTCAGACCGATCAGAGAGTTTTCTGACAAGATCGAAAAGGTGCAGGCGCAAAATCTGGCAGATTCACGGATAGAAGAAAACCAGGTGAAGGAACTGAACCAGCTTAGCGTTTCGTATAACCGGATGCTGGAACGTCTCTCGGATGCATTTGAGATACAGAGACAATTTACTGCAAATGCAGCCCATGAGCTTCGTACTCCATTAGCCCTGATGCAGGTACAGCTTGATCTGTATCATTTCAACAGACATCCGGACAATGATGCAGACACGGTACAGATGATAAAGATGGTTACCGAACAGAACGACAGACTCAACAAAATGGTAAAGACACTTCTCGACATGAGTGAGCTTCAGACGGTAGGAAGGGATGATGAAATTATCTTAGACGCTCTGGTGGATGAGGTGTTGGAGGATCTGGAACCTCTCGCAGAGGGAAAAAAAATAAGACTGATCGGAAAGTGTAAGGATATAACGATGGTCGGAAGTGACATCCTTATTTACCGACTGGTATACAATCTTGTTGAGAATGCCATAAAATATAATCATTCGGGCGGGCAGGTCACAGTAACCGCAGACCGGAAGGAAAAACATGTATATCTGTCAGTGGAGGATACGGGAGCCGGAATCCCTGAGGAACTTAAGGAGCGCGTGTTTGAACCGTTTTTCCGGGTGGATAAATCCAGAAGCCGGGAGCTTGGTGGAGTAGGACTGGGACTTGCACTCGTTCGCGAAATTGTAAGAGTGCATGATGGCAGTATTACGGTGAAGTCCAATCCATCCGGAGGGACGATCTTCGAGGTGGTTTTGTAAATTGTAGCAGAACAGGGTGTTTGAAGAAGTATGATCAGAGTATTACAAAAAGCAGATATCGAACGAGTTGTTGATATATGGTTAGATACCAACTTAAAAGCACATTATTTTATTCCGTGTCAATATTGGAAAAATAATATTGATTTAGTGAAAGAAATGTTGCCACAGGCAGAGGTCTATGTGTATGAGAATGACTGCCTGATAGAAGGCTTTATAGGGTTAAATGATGAATATATGGAAGGCATTTTTGTCCGTGATGAAATGCAGTCGCAGGGTATAGGTAAGCTTCTGTTGAATTTTGTAAAAGAAAAAAAGACGAAATTATACTTAAATGTTTACCAAAAGAATACACGTGCAATTCACTTTTATCAAAGAGAAGGGTTTGAAATCCAACGAGAAGGATTGGATGAAGTTACTGGGGAAAAAGACTATGTAATGGTATGGCAGCGTGGAAATTCTTTGTAGGAAGAGTGGAAATTCCCAAATTGTCGAAAACATTGCAGGAGAAAGTAAATGAGAACAGAAAGCGTCGAACTTACCGTTTTATGCTTAATACATAAAAATGGCAGATACTTGTTACAGGACAGAATAAAAAATGACTGGAAGGGATATACACTTCCGGGAGGTCATATCGAGCCGGGGGAATCCATCGTGGATGCGGTGATAAAAGTTGTGGTGAAACGGGAAAAAATAATTTATAGAGGGGAATGAAATAATGGAGAAATTGGTTATTGTCGATGGTGAATCATACAAAGATTGGATAACAGAAATATCAAATGAATTTAAAAGGAGCCAAATTCGTGCAGCGGTAAAAATAAATGATGAAATGCTACGTTTTTATTGGAAACTTGGAAAAGATATTTCAACCATGAGCAAGCAATACGGATATGGATCAGGATTTTATAAGATACTTAGTGATGACTTAAAAAAGGTATTACCGGATGTTAAGTCATTTTCACCAACCAATTTAAAATATATGCGTTATTTCTATGAATTATATCCTTGTGCCGGAAATCGTCCACAAGCTGTGGACGATTCGACTATCGTTTTTAGAATTCCTTGGGGACATAATAGAACAATAATAGACAAATGTAAAAACAATGTGGATAAGGCATTGTTTTATGTGAGAAAAACACTAGAAAATAATTGGTCTCGTGATGTCCTGGTAAATTTTTTAGATACGGATTTATTTGAAAGACAAGGAAAAGCTATAACAAATTTTGCAAATACATTACCTTCAGTGCAGGGTGATTTGGCGCAGGCAATTACAAAGGATCCGTACAATTTTGATTTTTTGACATTACGGGAACAATATGATGAAAAGGAATTAAAGGATGCATTAATTAATAAAGTAAACAACTTTCTAATAGAACTCGGAACAGGATTCGCTTATATGGGGCGCGAAGTCCGTATCACAGTGGGGGAAGTAGAGAAATTCATCGATATGTTGTTTTACAATACACAAAGACATTGCTATGTAGTTGTAGAAATTAAGACAGGTAAATTTGACTCATCTTATGCCGGACAGCTTGGAACGTATGTTGTCGCAATTAATCACCAAATGAAAACAGAGAATGATAATCCAACTTTAGGATTGTTAATCTGTAAAGATATGGATAAAGTCGAGGCACAGTATGCACTGGAATCAACAAGTCAACCTTTGGGAATATCCAGCTATGAATTATCTAAGTTGATACCAGAAGAATTTAAGGGAAGCTTGCCTACAATTGAAGAGATTGAGGCAGAATTGAAAGATTAAAATCCTTGCAAAGGAAACATCGAAGTATATTTTCAATGATGCGGAGGAAAATGAACTCAACTGACAAATTTTAGTTTTAAATGGTTAGGAAAATTGAGGCCTGTGGAGTGGAAAAGGATACAATGATAAATAATTTAATCATTAGACAAGAGACCGAAGAAGATTATAAAAAAACGGAATTAATGATAATGAGAAGCTTTTGGAATAAATATTGGCCCGGATGCACGGAGCATTTATTGACTCGCATTATTCGTGATTCTCAAGACTACATACCGGAAATAAGCCGAATTGCAGAAATTGATGGCCAGATTGTCGGAGCCATATATTACACAAAAGCGTGGATTGTAGACGGAAATAGTAGGCATGAAATTGCTACATTTGGACCATTAGCAGTTGAACCAACATGGGAAGGAAACGATATCGGTGGAGCGCTTATGCGTGAAACAATAAAACTGGCCCAAAAGCAGGGAATAGCTGGAATTGTAATTATTGGAGAACCTTATTATTATCCGCATTTTGGATTTGAGAGAGCTTCCAAATATAAAATTACAGATGCCAGGGGAAAATCATTTGATGAAATAATGGTATTACCATTAAATGATGATTTTTCATTAATCAGAGGAAAGCTCATTGAAAGTTCTGATTTTGAAAAGCTCGGTGATGAAGCAGCGTTGCTTAGAATCAGTGAAGAGTTTCCCGAGTACCGCAAAGTAAAAGTTAAGGAGGGTTTTATGCAGATTTTTGAGCAACATTTAGGTGTGGTTGAATCTGTAGAAAATGATATATATAATGTACGTTATTGGGAAAAACTCATTCCTGCAAAATTGGCGGGTGATATTAATGAAAAACCAAAGGCAGGAAGTGATGTTAAGTTTAAATGGAACCATGGGGGAGAGTCGGAAATCACAATGGTGTTTAAAAATCTATTAGAAGAATAATGCGAAGGTATAGGAGAAAAGAAATAATGAAAATCTACATAGATTTTGACGATGTATTATGTGAAACCGCTGAATATTTTACGAAAATTGCAAAAGAAATGTTCGGTATTGACGTTCCTTACCGGCAGGTTCAGTTTTTTAATCTCCAGAAATCATTTAATCTAAATGATGAGCAGTATGAAGCTCTAATGAAGGCAGGGCATTTGCCGGAAAATCTACTGAATTACGAGGAGACTCCGGGGGCTTCCGAAGCAATTAATAAGTGGGTGGATCAGGGACACGAGGTTTTTATCATTACCGGAAGGCCGTTCAATTCCTATGAACCATCGAGGAAATGGCTTGACGAACACCATTTGGAAAGAGTTCCCTTGTTCTGCGTAGACAAATACGGGCGCGAAACTGCGAAACAGGACTACAAATATAATATGACATTGGAGGAACTTTACAACATGACCTTTGATTTTGCGGTAGAGGATTCTCCGGCGGCGTTTGAGCATGTAATACATTTTGACAACTGCAGGACAGCCGTGTTCGACCGGCCATGGAACAGCCGGGCAGAGCTTCCCAATGACAGGTTTGTGAGATGTAAGGATTGGCAGGAGATTGACCGGTTGTTTGAAAAGCTTTCCGAAGCATGGGGAAAATGTCGTGGCAAAGACAAGGCTTGCGACAGAAGAATTATATTAGATGAAAAAGGCAAAGAGGAACATAGAATGAGGGCAACAGGATGAAAATAGAACACATTGCACTTTACGTAGAGGATCTGGAAGGAGCCAGAAATTTTTTTATAAAGTATCTGGGGGCGAAATCAAACGAAGGATACCATAATCCACAGACAGACTTTCGTTCCTATTTTCTTTCTTTTGAGGATGGTGCCCGACTTGAGATCATGCAGAGACCGGAAATGGTAAACCTGCCGAAAGAAGCTGCCCGAACCGGATATGCACATATTGCCTTCAGCGTAGGAAGCCGGGAAAAGGTGGATGCTTTGACCGCAGAATTAAAAGCAGACGGATATGAAGTTGTCAGCGGCCCCAGAATTACAGGAGACGGCTATTACGAAAGCTGCATTGTTGCAATGGAAGGCAACCAGGTCGAAATTACGGTCGGATGACGACCGGATTAAAATCGTTATTCGGATCGGTGCTGTTATTAAGTGAAAGGGGAAACAGGATGAAAGAAAATTTAATCAGACAAATAGAAAACTATCCCCCATTCAATGAACAGGAAGAAAAGGACAAAGCTTTGATCCTGGGATGGATCAGGAACAATGAGAACGCATTTTCCAGAGAAAATACAGTTGCGCATATTACGGCTTCTGCCTGGGTGGTAAATAAGGACAGAAGCAAAGTGCTTATGGTATATCATAATATTTATAATTCCTGGTCCTGGTTGGGAGGACATGCGGATGGAGAGACGGATCTGCTGTCCGTTGCCATCCGGGAAGTGAAGGAGGAGGCGGGAATTTCCAATGTGAGACCGGTATCGGAGGAGATTTTTTCTCTGGAATCTCTGACAGTGGACGGACATGTGAAAAAAGGAAACTATGTGTCCAGCCATTTGCACCTGAATATCACGTATTTACTGGAGGCAGATTCGGAAGAGCAGGTATCCGTAAAAGCCGATGAGAACAGCGGAGTGATATGGTTCTCTCCGGAAGATGCTTTGGAGAAATCTACGGAACCATGGTTCGTGGAACATATTTATTCAAAACTCATTAAGAAAATGGGTGTATGAAATTGGAACATATAATCCCAGCTTGTTTGATCCGATGTTTGTGATCATGCAGCGATATAACAGGCAAAGGATTCTGAAACTGATAAAATAGAATGGATACTTGTTAGAAAGGATATTTGATAGAGAAAGAGGACGGCATGACTAAATATAAGTATGGGAATCCGGAGGCTCCCATTGTTTTGATCCAGCCCGTGGGAGATCATGATCTGCCGGAAATAGAGGGAGAAGTGGCACAGATCCGGAAACTGACAGCATTGGATTTTCAAATGATTGCGGTGAAAGTGGATGACTGGAACCTTGATCTGTCTCCGTGGAAAGCACCCGCAGTATTCGGAAATGAGGATTTTGGCGAGGGTGCAGCCTCGTTGTTAGAAGAAATTTTGCATTTATGCTCCGATAAAAGTAAAACTTATTATCTTGGAGGATATTCTCTTGCAGGGCTGTTTTCTCTGTGGGCATCTTATCAGACGGATCGGTTTGCGGGGATAGCGGCGGCATCACCCTCGGTATGGTTTCCCGGGTTTTTGTCTTATATGAAGGAGCATGAGAATCAGAGCCGGGCAGTTTATTTAAGCCTGGGGGACAGAGAGGAAAAGACCAGAAATCCTGTTATGGCTACTGTGGGTGACTGCATCCGGGAGGCTCATGCGTGGCTGCAACAGTGTGGGATCCGCAGTACGCTGGAATGGAATCCGGGGAATCATTTCAGAGATCCGGGGCTGCGGACCGCGAAGGCATTTGCCTGGGTAATGAAAAATCCATAAATTTTGCTTATTGGATCGGAGGAGAGGGATATGGTAATGGAAGCTCTGGTATACATATTGACATTATTGTTTGGAGTATCTACCGTTATCATTATTAAAAATAAGAGATATACGGTTGTACCTTTTATATGTCTGGACATCATCCTGACATTTGCTGGTTTTGCCATTACATCATTTATTATTTTGTTTGTACGGAATGAAGCTCTCGAAGCGCTGCTGATTATGAGCGTGTTTGGATTGTTTCTGTTTTTACTGGGTGTGAATGATATCTATGCTGTATTTTGCTGCAATCAGAAGATAGAAGCTATCTATTGCGGATATAACAGCTACCCCGGACGCTATGGGATTACCAGCTATGCACCGGTGTTTGAATATGTCTGTAACGGCACGGCTTACCATGAGCAGACAACATTGACGGTACCCTATCTCCTGCTGCGGAGGATGACAGAAGGGAACACTTATCCCATCTATATTCATTCAAAACATCCGGGAGTATGTGTTTTGAAGAGAAGAATCAGGTTCACGACAGTGATTGAATTTGGTTTTGCAATTATGTTTTTGGTAGTAGCAATTTTGTGGCAGCAATCCTGAAAATGGTACATAGGAACACTCGGAACATGTGTACAATGCCGAATACCGGAGAAACCGGTAAATCAGTAGAAACTCTGAGGTTTGCGGAAATGTTAAGTTCCTTTGCGCAAATTCCCGTAGCCCGCATGGGGCTACTGGTTTCCTTTAAAACAGCCTTAAACTACTAAAAATGGTGGAAATTGAATAGAAAAAAGTTCTATAGAAGAAGCAATTCCTCTGTATTAGATCTTTTCTGCAATTATGGAGGAAATTATTTACTTCCAAAACAATAATTCCGCTATTTCCTGTTATTCGATGGATTTTAGCGGAATCAGTAAACAGAACGCCCACGGTGGACGGAATGTCATGCCGCGATGTTCCGTTCGCCGCGGGCGTTCGTGGGGGTTACGGCAGCCCTACGTTACGAGCCATTTACTTCCGGTGTTTATTCTCCAGAGCCGCTTCCACGAATCCCTTGAACAACGGATGGGGTCTGTTGGGTCTGGACTTGAGCTCGGGGTGTCCCTGGGTGGCTACGAAGAAGGGATGCTCGGTAAGCTCGCACATCTCCACGATACGTCCGTCAGGGGACAGACCGGATAGACGAAGACCGTGTTCGGTGAGGACGGCACGATAATCGTTGTTAACCTCGTAACGATGACGATGTCTCTCGGAGATGTTCTCCTGTCCGTAGAGCTGATAAGCACGGGAATCCTTATCCAGTACACAAGGGTATGCACCCAGTCTTAAGGTACCGCCGATATCCTCGACACCGTTCTGATCCGGCATCAGAGCGATCACAGGATGTGTGGTGTTAGGATCCAGTTCCACACTGTGGGCATCCGTATACCCAATGACATTTCTTGCATATTCTACGATCGTCAGCTGCATTCCCAGACACAGTCCCAGGAAGGGAACTCCGTGGGTTCTTGCATACTGAATCGCCAGGATCTTGCCTTCGATACCCCGGGAACCGAAGCCGCCGGGTACCAGGACACCGTTGCAGTCACCTAACAGTTCATCCACATTTTCAGGCGTTACCGTCTCGGAGTCGATCCATTTGATATGTACCGTAGCATGATTGGTGATACCGCCATGCTTCAGAGCCTCTACGACACTGATATAGGCATCATGCAGAGAGACATATTTTCCGACCAGAGCGATCTGCACTTCATCGGTGGGATGACGCAGATCCTCTACCATCTTCTTCCAGTCTGCCAGATCCGGTTCCGGACAATCCAGATGCAGACATTCACAGGCTACCTGTGCCAGATGCTCTTTTTCCATAGCTAACGGAGCCTCATACAGATATTCCACATCCAGATTCTGCAATACATGACTCTGAGGTACGTTACAGAACAGAGCAATCTTATCCTTGATGGACTGATCCAGAGGATGCTCACTTCTGCAGACGATGATATCCGGCTGGATGCCCATGCCCTGCAGATCCTTAACACTGGCCTGGGTAGGCTTGGTCTTCAGCTCCTGAGAAGCACTCAGATAAGGAATCAGCGTTACATGGATCAGAATGGCATTGTCATGCCCCACCTCATGCTGGAACTGACGGATGGACTCCAGGAAAGGCTGGCTCTCGATGTCACCTACGGTACCGCCTACCTCGATGATGGCGATACGGGTTTCATCATCTGTAAAGTTGCGGTAAAAGCGGCTCTTGATCTCATTGGTGATATGGGGGATGACCTGTACAGTACCTCCGCCGTAATCACCACGACGCTCCTTCTGCAATACGGACCAGTATACCTTACCGGTGGTAACGTTGGAATTTTTATCCAGATTCTCATCAATAAAACGCTCATAATGTCCCAGATCCAGATCGGTCTCCGTGCCATCCTCCGTGACGAATACTTCGCCGTGCTGTATCGGGTTCATGGTGCCGGGATCAATATTAATATATGGATCGAATTTCTGCATGGTTACTTTGTAACCTCTTGCTTTTAACAGTCTTCCCAGGGAAGCTGCGGTAATTCCTTTTCCCAGACCGGATACGACTCCTCCGGTCACAAACACGTACTTTACAGCCATAATTTTCTCCTCCTTTTGATATACAAAAAACAATTTATAAAATAAAAAGAGCGAGAAACTCCCCTTGGGGAGCGCCTTCGCTCAATAACTGCCATAATTTATAGTAGAATGACAAAATGTTTAGTTGTGATACAGCTTTTGGTTCTGATAATGAGGTTCGCATGTCAGATTCACGCCTAACTTGCGGAAGGTATTCATGTCGATCTGGGACAGGATCACGCTGGAGTGCACTTCGGAACCTTTCAGGTTCTTCAACTGCTCCACAGCAGCCTTCGCGGTATCATCCGTAGCTGCACAGATGGAAAGAGCGATCAGCGTCTCATCTGTATGAAGCCTGGGATTGCGGTTCCCCAGGTAGTTCGTCTTCAGATCCTGGATGGGACCGATGGCGGTAGGTGAGATCAGCTGTACTTCGTCCGGAATGCCTGCCAAAGCTTTCAGGGCATTTAATAATAATGCGGAAGAAGCACCCAGCAGAGTACTGGTCCGCCCGGTGAGGACTCTGCCGTCCGGAAGCTGGATCGCAGCGGCCGGTTCCCCGGTGGTCTCTGCTTTGATATTGGCTGCACTGACTACTGCGCGATCGTCGATGGTGACACCTGCCTGCTTCATCAGAAGCTCAAGCTTTAAGATCTGGTCGTCACCGGCGGTACCCTGGCGCTTCTGGCACAGAGTGTGGTAGTAGCGGCGGATGATTTCCTGTTTGGCGGCGTCGCGGACAGCTTCGTCATCGACAATACCGAAGCCTGCCATATTGACACCCATGTCAGTAGGAGACTTGTAAGGGCAGCTGCCCATGATCTTCTCGAACATAGCGCTGACTACGGGGAAGATCTCCACGTCACGATTGTAATTGATCGTGGTCTCACCGTAAGCTTCCAGATGGAACGGATCGATCATATTGACATCGTTTAAGTCTGCGGTAGCGGCTTCATAAGCCAGGTTCACCGGATGCTTTAACGGAATATTCCAGATCGGGAAAGTCTCATACTTGGCATAACCGGCCTTGATGCCTCTCTTGTATTCGTGATACAGCTGGGAGAGACAGGTAGCCATCTTGCCGCTTCCCGGTCCGGGAGCAGTAACGACTACCAGAGAACGGGTGGTTTCAATATAATCATTTTTACCGTAACCTTCATCACTTACGATGAACGGAATATTGGAAGGATATCCGGGAATGGAATAATGGCGGTATACCTTCATTCCCAGAGACTCCAGCTTTTTCTGATAAGCAATGGCACTGGGCTGCCCGGCAAAGCGGGTCAGACATACACTGCCGACATACAAACCATAGCCGCGGAAAGCATCGATCAGACGTAACACATCCAGATCATAGGTAATGCCAAGATCGGAACGGACTTTATTCTTCTCGATATCTGCTGCATTAATGACGATGACGATTTCTGCCTCGTCCTTTAACTGTGCCAGCATATTGATCTTGCTGTCCGGATGGAAACCGGGCAGAACACGGGAAGCGTGATAATCATCGAACAGCTTGCCGCCGAATTCCAGATACAGCTTGCCGCCGAATTTCGCGATACGCTCCTTGATCTTCTCAGACTGCAGACTGAGGTATTTGTCATTGTCAAAACCTATCTTGTACATGTTGACACCTTTCCCTACGGATCTTTGCAACTAAAATCCCATGATGTTCTATTATAGTTTAGTGTTTCCCAAAAATCTACTGAAAAGTAAAATTTTTTTTGGAAATCATTATTATATCTAACAATTTTGGGCAAATAATCACATAATGAGCAATTTTAAACAAAGAGCTAACATAGATTGATTATTGTTTTACATGAATGGGAGAAATTCTTTTACAGAATTTTACAAAAATTTACATCTACATGGTATTTACAAAAATTTTTTTTGGCTATGATAAAGCACAGATAAAACGTGAGGCGAAAAAGAATGACAGCACAGACAGTAACGACAAAAAACAACAGCAGCATAGTGCAGAACAACAGAAGCCCAATCCTGGGGAAAAGCTCCTTCTGGCAGGTGATCTGGATCACGGTGAAGATGGCGGCAATCAATCTAGTATTCACTTATCTGATTGCTTTATTGTTCGCATTGCCTATGGCAATCGCTTCTTCCCCGGCGGCAGCCATTTTTCTGTTTATCTACCAGCAGAAAAACGGACTTCTGAATGAACTGTTAGGCGGAGCAGAGATCGGGTGGACCACGCAGATGCCCTACGCGCTGTGGGCGGACCTGCCAATGGAACGAAGAATCTGCTTTACTATATTTATGAAAATGCCATTATCAACGAGAGGTTTGAGACAGCATGTGTACAGGCGATGTTTCTGTTTCTGTTAATACTGATTTTAACGGGGGTACAGTTTGCACTGGAGAAAAAGACCGTATTTTATCAATAATAAAAAGAACCGTGCCGGAGATCATCAAGATGCTCTTAGGACTTTTGTTTATTGCCCCACTGCGCATAGGCATCCTATTTTCCTTCCAGAGTGAGCAGGAGCTTGGAACCTATCCGCTGCATCTGTTATCGAATGCTCCGACATTGCAAAATTACCTGGAAGTGATCAAAGCAGTACCGCTTTTCAGTTATCTGCTGAATTCCGGAATTGTATGTCTGGTTTCCATTACAACACAAATCGTGATAGTCTGTCTGGCAGCCTACGGATTCGTATTTTTTGAATTTCCTCTGAAAAAGCTGCTGTTCAGTCTGGTACTGATGACGACCATGATCCCGGGAGAGGTAGTCGTGATCACGAATTACACAACAATTCAGAGCCTGCATCTGATGAATACTTACGCAGGACTGGTGGTTACTTCACTGATTTCGGGAACGTCTATTTTCCTGATGCGTGAAGGCTCTCATCTGCGGACACCTGCATACAGACCACAAAGATATGCTGTCGGAGAGAATTCCACAGTATGTGTCAAACGAATCCTATTTCGGAGAAGTGACGGTATTTCGGATTCATGGATAAATAGTGTGATATAGCCTGCTTTTCATGCTTTTTTCACATTTGTGCTATTGATTTATCCGCAGGTTATCTCTATAATAAAATAGATTGTAACTATTCAGAGCCATGTAAAACTGCGTTCTGCAAATGGGGCTAAATAGTTACAATAAATTTATTGTCTCGGAATATGAGAATATTAAATATAGAAAAAATAGAGACAATAAAATAAAGTAGAAAATGGAGATGACATGAGAATATTATCTGAATCATATAATAACGGCTATGGCTCCGGTAACGGCGGCAATGGCAACGGTGCTCCCGGCAGCGGCAACAATGGCGGGAACGGCAATAACGGTAACGGAGGCAACGGAAATCGTCCGCCAAGGCGTCCCAGTATCCTGATGATGATCCTGTCCGGTCTGATGACAGTGATCGCCATATTGATGTTGTATAATGCATTTTTCGGAACCGGCAACGGTACGGAGGTGTCTTATACGGATTTCCTGAAGGATCTGGAAGCGGATAAGGTGGAAGCAGTAGAGGTAAATAAGGAAAGCGGTGTGATCACGGTACAGCTGAAAAAGGAAGCGGCAGCTACGCCGGCACCTGACAGTTATGTGACCTTTTATGGTATTACTCAGAAGGCAACGCAGTCTAAGACGGTATATTATACGATGCTGATGGAGGATCTGGATACTTTGACGGGCAGATTACAGGAGCATGGTGTGACGGGTACCCGTATCAGCAGTAATACCTCCAGCTTTTTGATGGAGATTCTGGTAACGGTAGTATTACCTGTAGTGCTGATCTGGGTCGTAGCCGGATTCCTGTTCCGTAAAATGGGCGGCAGTGGAGGTCCCATGGGCGTCGGCAAGAGTAATGCCAAAGTATATGTACAGAAGGAAACCGGTGTTACTTTTAAGGACGTAGCCGGCGAAGACGAAGCAAAGGAATCTCTGGTGGAGGTCGTGGATTTCCTGCACAATCCCCAGAAATATTCCAAGATCGGCGCAAAACTTCCCAAGGGAGCCCTGTTAGTGGGACCTCCCGGAACCGGTAAGACTTTGCTTGCAAAAGCAGTGGCAGGTGAGGCACATGTGCCGTTCTTTTCCCTGACAGGTTCCGACTTTATTGAGTTGTATGTAGGTGTGGGCGCCAGCCGTGTCCGCGACCTGTTCAAGGAAGCAACCAAGAATGCTCCCTGTATCGTATTTATCGATGAGATCGATGCCATCGGCCGCAGCCGTGATTCTAAGTACGGCGGAGGCAACGAGGAGCGGGAACAGACCCTGAACCAGCTGCTGTCCGAGATGGATGGTTTCGACAGTTCTAAGGGTATCCTGATCCTGGGTGCGACGAACCGCCCGGAGATCCTGGACAAAGCTCTGTTACGTCCCGGACGTTTTGACCGCCGGATCATCGTAGACAAGCCGGATCTCAAGGGACGTGTGGAGATCCTGAAAGTACATGCCAAGGATGTGAAGATGGATGAGACCGTAGATCTGGATGCTATTGCACTGGCGACCAGCGGTGCGGTAGGTTCCGATCTCGCCAATATGATCAACGAGGCTGCTATCAATGCTGTCAAGGAAGGCAGAGAATTCGTCAGCCAGAAGGATCTGTTCGCAGCAGTAGAACAGGTACTGGTAGGTAAGGAGAAAAAGGACCGCATCATGAGCAAGGAGGAGCGTCGTATCGTATCCTATCATGAGGTCGGTCATGCACTGATCAGTGCCCTGCAGAAAAATTCCGAGCCGGTGCAGAAGATTACCATTGTGCCCCGTACCATGGGTGCGCTGGGGTATGTCATGCAGGTACCGGAGGAGGAAAAATACCTCAACACCGAGGCAGAACTTCGGGATATGTTGGTAGGACTGGTGGGCGGACGTGCCGCTGAGGAAGTAGTATTTGATACCGTGACCACAGGTGCAGCCAATGATATTGAAAAAGCTACTTCTATTGCCCGTAATATGATCACCCGTTACGGTATGAGCAAGCGCTTCGGACTCGTGGGACTGGCTACTGTAGAGAGCCAGTATCTGGAGGGAAGAACCGCACTGAACTGTAGTGATGAAACGGCAGCAGCCATTGACGAAGAAGTCGTTGCCATGATCAAGGAAAGTTATGATCAGGCATTGCAGATGCTTCGCGAGAACAGAGAACTGATGGATAAGCTGGCAGCGTTCCTGATCGAGCGTGAGACCATTACCGGTAAGGAATTCATGGAGATCTTCCGCAGAGAAAAGGGATTGCCCGAGCCCGAAGAAGAGAAAAAGGGTACAGATCCGGCTTTCCAGCCCCTGACTTTCGAAGACAGCCTGCAGGAAGCAAAAGAGCAGACTGCACCGGTGCAGGATATCGCAAAGGAGCCCGAAGAATCCGCAAAAGAAGAGACTTCCGTGCAGGAGGAGCCTGAATCCCCCCAAGATCCTAAGGATCCTCCTCAGGGACCGGTAGGACTGTTCTCACACGGAACTTTATAAATGTCGAGGACTTTTGAATCCGACATCTATAAAATAGAGTAATTAGCAAAGAGCAGTAGTCAAATGCGAACTCCGGATTGATTATTTTGTAATAATGCTTTATCATAATAAAGTGTCGGAAGTTTTCGACAGACTGCATAATAGTCAGACTGTAATGAGGAGGTAATATCGAAATGTTAAAACAATTATCCATTTACGCTGAAAATAAAAAAGGAGCCCTGCAGACTATGACCAATGCGTTGTATGAAGCAGGTATCAATATCTGGGGTTCCGTTACCAACGATGGTGCGGAGTACGGAATCAATCGTATGGTTGTCTCCGATCCCGACAAGGCAAAAGAAGTCCTTACAGAGAGGGGCTACCTCTGCCGTTTCGTGGATGTCCTGGCTGTAGAGATCGAGGATAAGCCCGGTGCACTGAATACCCTGCTGACAGCTCTCTTAGACAGCAATGTCAATGTGGACTATACCTACCTGTCCTTCAACCGTGATTCTTCTACCCCTGTCATGATCCTGCATACCGCAGATCCTGAGGAAGTGGAGATCTGCCTGAAGGCGAAAGGATTCAAGATGGTATAGCACCAGAGTCCTTTGCAAAATTGAAAGTTAGTTGAATACATTGGCAAAATCTACGAACTCCCGGAGCATGCGATACACATGTCTCGATGTAAGGTCTCCGGATGTGA
>SAMEA3663023__coassemble_748_pt1 | contig 38095 bp, 24 predicted proteins | sample SAMEA3663023__metabat2_low_PE_007 | metagenome-assembled genome bin SAMEA3663023 (sample SAMEA3663023) | pig gut metagenome | biome: pig gut; feature: pig-associated habitat; material: faeces | place: France | collected 2012 | reverse complement strand
TCCTGCGGTTATGGCGAGTCCGTTCATAACGACCATTGTTGATGCAATGTCATTACTGGTATATTTCCGTGTCGCATCTGCAATTTTAGGGTTATCATAAGAGAATAAATGATAGGTAAAGCGTCTGCCGGAAAGCAGGCGCTTTTGACATTTTTTTGACAGGATGTTTTTTTTTCAATACTTTTCCGCAAGCTCTTTGCAAGGACGAACATTTTTGTTAGAATCAGGATAAATGTGAAATGTAACCGCTTTCGTTAATCTTTTTCTTAAGAGAATATTCGGGAACAGCAAAAGCAACGGAGGAATGAAATATGAGATATTTTTTTGAATCTAAAGTAGAGAAAAAGGATGCAGGGTACACCATTCAGATTCCTTTTAATGTATGGGAAGTATGTCATCAGAGAGAAGTCATCAAGGGAGATATCGTTCTGGATAACAATATCATCGAGTGTGAGCTTCATCCCAAGGAGAAGGGCAATTATGAGATCGTAATTACCGATGAAGCTGCCGTAAAGGTAGAGCTGGGTGTGCCTCACAAGATCCTGTTACATATTAACGGTTCCCTGATCCGTATGGACCAGAACAGCCCTTACAGCTTCGAGAATCCGATCCGCAAGATTGACAGCATGAATGTGATCATCCAGCCAGAGGACGGTCTGTGCGGTCAGGCTTGTGTCGCAATGTTAGCCGGTGTTACCATTGCAGAGGTGATCAGTGTGATGGACTGCAGAGAGTGGCAGGCTACCATGGGACGTGTGATCTCTGCGCTGAACTATTACGGCATTGATCATACCGATATCATCGTTTATACCGAGGGCAAACCCGCTGTGCTGCCGAAGTGCTGTATCATGATGGAAAAGATGGGACGTTTCTGTCATTACCTGGTACATTACGATGGCAAATTCTACGATTCAAATCTGGGCGTACTGGAAGAGTATGATATGAGCAAATTACTGGGTTACCTGGAGATCAAGTGTTAAATTAAGAAAGAATAAATATAAGCTGCAGGGCCGTCGCCCTGCAGCTTTTTGTGTAAATAGTTAAAAAATATATGGGGTTGCAAAGCAATGCGGTAAAGTGTAAAATAGACAAAATATGATTTTATCAATACGAAAGATGGGGAGAGAGAAATGAATAAGAAAAAGATAATTGAAACATATCAGGAAGTGGCAATGGCTACCGGACTTCCCTATGACGAGGCAAATGACCTGTTCCATGGCGTGAGGGACGGATTTGACTTCATCGCATATCCTTACGATGAAAGTCGTCCTTTTGTCATTGTCCTGCATACTGCAGCGAAAAGTGCAGACGGTTCTGTATTGGACAAAAAGGTGATCAAGGCATTTGAAAAGAGCAGCAAGAGTATCGGATGTCTGGGACAGAAGAATATGGATATCCGGGTCACTGTGCAGGCCACCGCAAAGAATCTGAAGGATGCCATGAATGAGTGCCTTACGGCAACGACTGCTTTTTTACGTGCCAACAGTTACAGCCCCTGCTGTGATCTGTGTGGACAGCAGGTGGAGACGGTTGCACTGAAAATGAGCGGGGAATACTATCATATGTGTCCGGATTGTGAGATGAAAATGCGCAGCAACACGGCAATGAAGGCACAGCAGACCGCTCAGAAAAAGGAAAATATCATCGGAGGCATCGTAGGTGCCCTGCTGGGATCTCTGCTGGGAGCACTGAGTGTTCTTATTCTCAGTCAGCTGGGATATGTGGCAGCACTTTCCGGTGTGATCATGGCAGTGTGTGTCCTGAAGGGATACGAAATGCTGGGCGGAAAGCTCACTAATAAGGCAGTGGCTATCAGTGTGATCATTATGATCCTGATGACCTATTTTGCAGATCGGGTGGATTGGGCATTTATCTTGCTCCGTGACGGTGGCGGTGCAGAGGCCGGTTACAATATATTTGAATGTTATCGTCTGATTCCGGAAGCGCTATACCGGGAGGTCATTGATAGAGGAAGTTACATAGCCAATCTGCTGATACTGTATCTGTTTGTGGCACTGGGAGCAGTACCTACCATTCGCGGAAAACTGAAAGAGAAAAAAGAAGAAGGTATTATTACGAGATTGAATTAAGCTCTTTGCTTTCAGCCGATTATGTGGTACAATAGTACCAGTGATGTAATTCCTTATATCGTGGTATTGGGTTCAGACTTTTGACCCCGGTAGCATAATGTTGGAATTAGGGGGAAGGAATATGAGAAAGTGGAAAGCATGGCTGTTTGCGCTTGCTGTTCTCATAGGCATTGGGACTATTGGGACGGTGTCAATGAAGGCAGAAGCACAGAATCTGAATCAGGGAAAGCGGGTACTGTTTATCAGCTCGTATTCTTATGGATGGGATACAGTCCAGACACAGATCGAAGGAATCAAGGCGGGGGTGGACGAGAATACCACCGTGGATTATGAATTCATGGATACGAAGCGCTTCCGGACGGAAGAGTCAATAGCAATGTTTGGCGAAATGATGAAGTACCATCTGGATCATTCAGATCCCTATGATGTCGTGATCGTGGGAGATGATGCCGCACTCCGTTATGCAATGGCATTCAGGGAGGAACTGTTTGATGGCATCCCCATTGTCTTTGAGGGTGTCAATGATGAGGAATATGCCCTGGAAGCAGCGAAGAATCCTCTGGTAACCGGGATGCTGGAGAAACTGTCAGTGGAAAAAAATATCGATATGGCATTAAAGGTAAATCCGTCAGCGGACAAAGTAGTGGCCATATTGGATGATTCTATGACCGGTGAGGCAGAGCGTAAGAATTTTTACAGTGCCGAGTCAGAATATCCGGGGTTGGAATTCTCTGAGATCAATTCTTCCGAACTGACAACTGCACAGCTGCAGCAGGCAGTCAGCAAGGTGGATAAGAATACCATACTGATCTACATTGTAATGTCAAATGATGGCAGCGGCAAGCAGTATACCAGTGCACAGGCGGTACGCATGCTCGTGAATTATTCCAAAGTGCCGGTGTACCGCATGGTGGAGGCCGGGATCGGTGATGGATTGCTGGGTGGTAATGTGGTATCCATGTATAAGTCCGGAGAGATCGCAGCACAGATGGCCATGGATATCGCGAATGGTACCGACAGTGCAGAGATCAATGTGGTAAAGGACAGCCCTAACATTTATTGCGTAGATGAAGACGTTATGCGAAAGTTCGGACTGGAGGCATCACAGTTTCCGAAAGATACCGAATTTGTAAATCATCGGGAGGGTTTTTTTGCCAGGAACCGTGAGGCTTTGATCCCGGCACTTATCCTTATCGCTGCACTTAATGTTATTATCTGCTGGGTGTGCTTCGATAATTACCGCAGACGAAAGCTGTTACAGGAACTGGAGCAGGCACGTGCGATCATGGAATCGGCATCCCAGCATGACTTCCTGACGGGACTTCCGAACCGCAGCAAGTTCATGAAGGATCTGGAACAGCTGATCGGAGCCCAGATTCCCTGTACGGTCATGATGCTGGATATCGATAATTTTAAGAAGATCAACGATACTTACGGACACACAGCGGGAGATGAGGCACTGCAGCAGGTAGCCAACCGACTGAAGGACATGCAGTCCCAGATACTTACCTCTTATCGGTTCGCGGGAGATGAATTCATCCTGATCCTTCGTAGCAATCAGAGCATGCTGGTGGAGAAGACGGCGTACCAGTGTCGTCAGGTATTTGCCAAAGATGTGACACTCTGCGGAACGAAACGGCGGATCGGCGGCAGCATCGGTATTGCAAGCTATCCCAAGGACACCGATAATCTGGAACAGCTGATCGTATGCGCGGATGATGCCATGTATAAGGTGAAAAAGAACGGCAAGAACGATTTCGCATATTATGAGAAACCCACAGAGGAATAAAATATCAGACAGGCGGTTATTTCTGTTCTACGAACAGCAGATACTGCCTGTTTTTTTCTGCCTGTTTTGAACATAAGGTTGAAAAAAAGCAGGATTATGTTTATAATTAGTACTATTGACTAAAAGGAGAAAGATCTCATGCGAATACTTTCAGATGCGTTAGGATACGTTATGTACTTTTGCTATTATCTGCTACATAATTACGGCCTTGCTATTATTCTGTTCACTCTGATCAGTAAGATCGTTCTTTTACCGGTGTCAGTATGGGTACAGAAGAATTCCATTAAAATGGTAAAAATGCAGCCCGAGATCAACCGGATCAAAGCAAAACATTTCGGTGATGCGGACCGGATCGCAGACGAACAATCCCAAATATTCAAGAGAGAGAAGTACAATCCTTTGGCATCTTTAATTCCCCTGGCGGTTCAGATCATTCTGCTGATGGGACTGGTGGAGGTTATCTATCATCCCCTGGATTATCTGCTGCATATGTCTCAGGATGTGATCACTGCATTTAATGGGCTGGCGATCAGTCTGGCAGGGGTGCATCCGGAGAGCTCTTCCGTTCAGCTTACGGTAGTGGAAATGATCAAGAGTGGCAACTACGCAGAGCAGTTTGCAGCATTACAGAGCAGTCTTGCCGGTGTGGATATCGCTTCTGTATTACAGCAGGTAGAGAGCATATCTTTGGATTTCTGCGGTATTAACTTGAGCTGGGTACCATCCGAAGTGGGTGGCATTGATATTATTGTGCCCATCGCAGCGGGAGTATCCGCATGGTTGTTATGTGTGGCGCAGAATGCGGCCAATGTCATTCAGGCAGAACAGTCCAAACTGAACAAATACGGTATGATGGCATTTTCCGTAGGACTTTCCCTATATCTGGGCTGGTTTGTTCCTGCAGGTGTGGCATTGTACTGGATCGCCAGCAATCTGTTTGCAATCTTACAGCAGTATCTGTTAAACTGGGCCATTAATCCAAAAGACTATGTGGATTACGAAGCACTGGAGGCCAGCAAACAGGAACTGGATGAATTACAGTCTATCGGTGGCAGGAAAAAGCCTTTTGCGAGAAATCCTTATGCCAAGAGAGAGAAGAAGGACTTCAAGCGTTTCTTCTCGGTGGTGAATAAGCATCTGGTATTTTATTCCGAGAGCAGTGGCTTCTATAAATATTATCAGGGAATCATTGAATGGCTGTTAGCCCATACGAATCTGACCATTCATTATATTACCAGTGACCCTGAGGATCAGATCTTCGCACTGGCAGAAAAAGAGAACAAGATCCGTGCCTATTATATCGGGGAGAAGAAGCTGATCACTCTGATGATGAAGATGGATGCGGATGTGGTTGTTATGACCATGCCGGATATTGAGAATTTTCATATCAAGCGCAGCTATGTGAGAAAAGATATTGAATATATCTACATCCCACATGGCATGGACAGCCTGAATATGACCATGCGTACCGGATCCATGGATCATTACGATACAGTATATTGTGTCGGTAAACATCATACCGAGGAGATCCGCAAAACAGAGGAAGCCTACGGTCTGCCACCCAAGAAGCTGATTGATTGGGGATATTGTCTGTTAGACCGCATGATCGAAGATTACAAGAAGGCAGACAAGACACCTCATGAGAAAAAGCATATTCTCATCGCGCCCTCCTGGCAGAAGGACAACATTGTGGACAGCTGTCTCGAAGGTATGCTGGATGATCTGGCAGGTAAGGGCTATGAAGTGGTAGTGCGTCCTCATCCCCAGCAGGTACGCTTACAGCAGGACAAGATGGACCGCCTGAAAGAGCGTTATGCGAATAATCCGGATATTGAGATCCAGACCGATTTTTCATCCAACAGCACGGTATTTGAGGCAGACCTGCTGGTGACCGACTGGTCCGGTATCGCTTATGAATATGCGTTTGCCACGAACAAACCGGTACTCTTCGTGGATACTCCCATGAAGGTCATGAATCCGGAGTATCAGAAGATCGACACTGTACCTATCAATATCTGGATGCGTGATGTCATCGGAGACCGCCTGGATCCTGCGAAGACAGAGGAGACCGAAAGTAAGGTCAGAAATCTGCTGGAGCAAAAAGATGCTTATCATGATAAAATTGAAAAAATTGTAGAAGAGTATGTATACAACCTGGGCAACAGTGCCGAGGTAGGTGCGAAATACATCGTACAGGCAGTGCAGGAACAGATCAAAAAAGCAAAAGAACAATAAGCTGTAAAACAGAAATTACAAATAAATAAAAAGTAAAAGAAAGAGGTAAGTAAAATTATGAAGAAATTAAGTAAGATCGTACAGGTAACATTTTTCGCAGCAGCATTTGCAGTACTGTTCTCTGGTACGGCAGATGCCTATATCGATCCCTCCGTTATGAACTACGCCATTCAGGCAGTAGCAGGAGTCATTATCGCAGTGGGCGCAGCAGCCGGTATTTACTGGAGAAAGGCAAAAAAGAAGATCGACAAGAGCCTCGGTATTGATGAGAACAGAAACAAAGAAGTAGAGTCCGATGACATTATGATGGATCAGGCAGAGGATAAGCAGGACAAGTAAGCAGGAGAAATATTCAGAAATGAAAAAACGGGATAAGAAACAATTACTGCCGGGCATTGTTTTGTCAGTTGCTGTTGGCTTTTTAGTGTTTTTATATGCACCGATAGATTTGTATTGTAGCAATGCGGATGAATTTTGGTTTGACTTTGGAATATTGTTTACTGCGGCATTGGGGTTATTTGCAGTCTGCGTGGCTGTTATGAGTCTGGCATATATTGTGTTATGGCTGATACATCCTGTCGCATACCGGATAGGTCTGGCAGGTGGATTTATTGCATTGATCTGTACCTACGTCCAGGGCAACTTTATGGTCAAAAATCTTCCGCCTCTGGATGGATCTGCGATCAATTGGGATAACTATACTGCTTTGAGAACACAGGGGATTATCCTTTGGACAGTCTTGGCGGTTATCACGGCTGCTATGTGCATATTACTGAAAAAGGAATTGTTTACGAAGACAGTCATGTATCTTAGCACATGCCTTACTCTGATGCTGCTTGTGACAGCGGTGAGTGTTACACTTACCAGTGGTGTATTGCAGGAAAAAGCGCATTATCAGATCGGCGCAGACAAAGAGTTTGTAATGTCGGACGATCAGAATTTTGTGATCTTATTATTGGATACAGTAGATGCCAGAACATTTTCAAAGTTGCTGGAAGATCATCCGGAATACAACAAAGACTTTCAGGACTTTACTTATTTTGAAAATACTGTTGGAGCTTATTCCTGTACAAAACGCTCAATTCCCTTTATCTTATCCGGAGACTGGTATGAAAACGATGAGCCGTTCGATGATTACATGCGCAATATGTATGAGGTATCACCGTTATTTAATGCTTTACAGGAGAAGGGCTACAACATGGAACTCTGCGATACTGAGTTGTACATGAATGACGATATTGCCAAGATGTTCAGCAATGTGTACAGAGTTGACTTTAAATTAAGCTCTTATACGAAATTTGCCAAACCTTTATTAAAACTGATAGGCTTCAGGTATGCACCGTTTGAATTGAAGAAAAAGTGTATTTTCAAACCCGCGGCTTTTGATGAATTGGTCAGAGTGGAAAATACAGGTGAAAATTATAGCTTCACCACATCGGATTATCAGTTTAAGGGGCATCTGGACACCGTAGGAATTATAACCGAGAATTCAAATCCTAAATTCAAATTTTTCCATCTGGATGGAGCGCATGTTCCCTTCATCTATGATAAGAATATGAATATCATTGATGAACATGAGGGAACCTTTGAGATGAGCGTGGAAGCTGTAATGCTGGAGGCAGCAGATTATGTGGAAAAGCTACGCGAAAGTGGAGCTTATGATAATACAGTACTTATTATCATGGCAGACCATGGATATAACGGCAGCCTGGAAGAATCCGGAGACGAAGCCTGGATGAGACAGTGCCCGCTGTTAATGATAAAGGGTCGCAGCGAAAGCCATGACACGATGCAGATATCACAGGCACCGGTCAGCTTTGCAGATCTGCAGGAGGCATATTTACGTCTGTTGGATGGACAGCCGAGTGAAGCAGCATTTGACTGGAAAGAAGGAGATGTGAGAGATCGCCGTTTCCTGAAGTATTCTTTCCTGGACGAAGATCATATAACGGAATACCTGCAGACAGGACATGCGTTCAACAGAGACACAATGGTTCTTACCGGAAGAGAATTTAATCGATAAGAATACAAGGGGAGACAGATAAATAAAACAAGCAAATGAAAAGAAGGAAAGAATGAGTATGCAGGCTATTATTTTAGCAGCGGGAATGGGAAAAAGGTTAAAGGAATTAACTAGCAATGCCACCAAATGTATGGTCGAAGTAAACGGTGTCACCATGATAGAAAAGACACTGGGACATTTAGAAAAGCTTGGGCTTAAGCGCATTGTGTTTGTCATCGGTTATGAAGGGCAGAAACTGAAAAGTTATGTCGAAAGCTTAAATATCAAAACCCCGTTAGAGTTTATTGACAATGATGTCTATTATAAGACCAACAATATCTATTCCTTATATCTTGCCAAGGAAAAACTTGTAGAGGATGACACCCTGTTGCTGGAATCTGATCTTGTCTATGAAGAAGCCGTGATCCGTAAACTGGTAGATCATCCGTATCCGTCTCTGACACTGGTGGATAAGTTTGAGAGCTGGATGGACGGAACCTGTGTTACGTTAGACGAAGATGACAATATTACAGCTTTTTTGAGTAAGAGAGAATTTGATTTCAGCAAGACAGATGAATACTATAAAACGGTAAATTTATATAAGTTCAGTAAAGAATTCTCCCAGAAGCATTATGTACCGTTTTTGGAAGCATATTGCAAGGCACTTGGAACAAATGAATATTACGAACAGGTGCTGAAGGTCATTACATTCCTGGATGATCCTCAGATCAAGGCTGTTAAGCTGAATGGAGAAAAATGGTATGAAATAGATGATGTGCAGGATCTGGACATCGCAGAGACCTTGTTTGCCACGAAGGAAGAACGCTTGAAGAGAATGCAGAGCCGCTATGGCGGATATTGGAGATATCCTAAATTGTTGGACTTCTGTTATCTTGTGAATCCGTACTTCCCCTGCCGTAAGCTTATTGATGAAATGAAGAGCAATTTTGAGACACTTTTGACGGAGTATCCTTCCGGAATGAGTGTAAACAGCCTGATCGCTGCAAAGGATTTCGGATTACATAAGGATCAGATGGTTGTCGGAAACGGGGCAAGCGAACTGATCAAGTCTCTTATGGAGCAGCTGCCGGGGAAAATAGGTGTGGTAAAGCCTACATTTGAAGAATATCCGAATCGCAAAAATGCAGAGGATGTCATTGCTTTTCTGCCATCGAATGAAGACTATTCATATTCAGCAGAGGATCTGATGAACTACTATGCAGATAAAGATATTAAAACATTGCTGTTGATCAATCCCGATAATCCTTCCGGCAATTATATACCGAAAAAAGATGTGCTGTTGTTGGCAGCGTGGGCAGAAGAAAGAGAGATCTGCCTCATTGTGGATGAATCTTTTGTGGACTTTGCGGATGAGACTGACAGTTCTCTTCTGGAACAGGCAGTTCTGACACAATATCCTCATCTGTTCGTAATGAAGAGTATCTCCAAGAGCTATGGAGTACCGGGCATCCGACTGGGAATTTTAGCAGGAGATAATAAAGAAATGATTGCAAAATTGAAAAAGGATGTCTCTATATGGAATATTAATTCCTTTGGAGAATTCTACCTTCAGATCTACGAAAAATATGCCAAAGATTATAAAGCAGCTATGGATAAGTTCCGACAGGAAAGAAGAGCTTTCGTAAATGCATTGGCAGAAGTACAGGGATTACGCGTGATCCCTTCTCAGGCTAATTATCTGCTCTGTGAATTAACAAATGGAGAATCTGCAACAAAGCTGGCAGAAGATCTTTTGGATGAAGATAATATTTTAATTAAAGATTTGTCCACCAAAAAAGGATTTGAAGGCAGAAATTATATCCGGATCGCGATCAGAGATGAAAAGGACAATGAAAAACTGGTAGCGGCTCTTAAAAAGAAGTTAAATTAATTACTTTTCCGGTGATGGAATCCGCAGGAATGAGTCCTATCTTATCGGAACGGCTGTCTATACTTTCCGGACGATTGTCTCCCAATACGAAATACTCATTGTTACCCAAAACTATGGGAGCAGAGGCGTTTCCCGGATCAGTTATAGCCGGAGCATCTGAAAAATAGGGCTCGTAGAGAGGTGAACCGTTGATATAGACAGTTCCGTCCATGATCTGAACAGTCTCACCGGGAAGACCGATCACACGTTTTAGAATCATTCGGTTGTCAAGAGCTTCTGAGCGGATGGTGATAATATCAAAACGGGAAATCTGTTCGGGAATGCCAAATTTTTGTACCAGTAAAAAAGATCCGGAATGGCAGGTGGGCTCCATGGATCTCCCGGAGACCTGATAAAGCTGTACGCCGTAATGACTGATCAGAAAAATAAGGCATCCGATACACAGTATGGACAGTAAATAGTGAGAGATTTTAGACGGCATGAGGACTCCTTTCTTACAACTGCTTAATTTACGGATATAGTAGCATGCGAAAACAGATCATGCAAGAACAGAACATATTATAAATGATGAAAAAGAGGGATAACATATGAAAGTATTACTGGTGAACGGAAGCGGACATGCGAAGGGATGCACCTATACTGCACTGGAAGAGGTAGCGGGTGCATTGGAGAAGAACGGTATCGAGACAGAGATCATTCAGGTAGGCGTAGAACCCATCGCCGGATGCATCGGCTGCGGTGCCTGTTTAAAGACCGGAAAATGTTTCCGTGAGGACGGTGTCAATGAATTCGTAGAAAAAGCAAAGACCGCAGATGGATTCGTGTTCGGATCTCCCGTGCATTATGCATCGGCATCCGGTATGATCACTTCTTTCTTAGATCGGGCTTTTTATGGTAAGAGTGCACTTTTCCAGGGCAAACCCGGCGCCTGCGTTGTCAGCTGCAGACGTGGCGGAGCCTCCGCGGCTTTTGATCAGTTGAACAAATACTTTACCATTAACTGCATGCCGGTGGTATCCAGCCAGTACTGGAACCAGGTACACGGCAATACACCGGAAGAAGTGAAACAGGATCTGGAAGGTATGCAGACCATGCGCACATTGGGCAATAATATGGCGTGGCTGTTAAAATGTATAGAAGCAGGCAAAGCTGCCGGTGTGAGTTTCCCGGAGAGAGAACCGGCGCAGAAGACCAACTTTATCCGATAAATACGACAGACCGGACAGGAAAAGGAGACAGACGAAACTATGGCACAGTGGCAGGGATTGGGAAGATATCCGGAAAATGCAGATCCAAAGGACTGCCCCGCAGCGGGAGAACTGTTGGCTTACGTGGACGGAAGCTATCAGGATGCACTGAAAAAATACGGTTTTGGCTGTATTTTCATCCTTCCCGACGGGCGGATCTATACAGAATACGGCAATGGCGATAACCCGGACTCCCTGAAACAGCGAAATGTATCCGGAGAGATGCTGGGAGCCATGTATGCGGTACGGTTTGCCTTAAACAGTGGATTTCGAGCCATTGAGATCCGGTATGATTACGAGGGGATCGAAAAATGGGTCACCGGTGCGTGGAAGAGCAAAAATGAACTGACACAGAAATATGCACAGACCATGAGAGGCTGGGGACAGAAGATACAGATCCGTTTCATGAAAGTGCCGGCACATTCCAAGGTCAAATACAATGAACTCGCGGACGAGACAGCAAAACTCGGCGTGGCGAACGGTAACGGAATTCCCAAGGTGAAGAGTCTTAGCGATTTCGAGGCGGCGGATGCCGCAGAGAGGATGCAGGATGCGGCTGAATAAATATCTGGCACAGTGCGGTGTATGCTCCAGGAGAGATGCGGACAAACTCATCGAACAGGGAAAAGTCTTAGTCAACGGTCAGGTTGCAGGAATGGGACAGCAGGTGTTAGAGACGGATACCGTACAGGTGGGAAAAAAGATTTTACAGGGGAAACAGACCTGCAAAGTCCTGGCTTTCTACAAGCCGGTGGGCGTCGTCTGCACAGAGCGGGATCCACATGCGGAGAAAAAGATCATGGACATGATTCGCTGTCCGGAGAGATTGACCTATGCCGGACGCCTGGACAAAGATTCCGAAGGGCTGATCCTTCTGACCAACGACGGAGACCTCATCAACGCCATGATGCGGGGAGCAAACCGCCATGAAAAAGAATACATTGTAAAGATCGACCGGGAAATAACACCCGATTTTTTGGAGATAATGAGAAAAGGCATCTATCTGAAGGATCTGGATATCACTACCAGAGAATGTAAGATAGATAAAATAGGAAAATATACATTCCAGATCATACTGACTCAGGGAGTCAACAGACAGATTCGCCGGATGTGCGAAGCCTGCGGAGCGAAAGTGAGATCCTTAAAAAGGATCCGCGTCATGAATATCCGCCTGGGAGATCTGAAGCCCGGAGAGTGGCGTGAGGTCACAGGGGGAGAACTGGAAACGCTTCTGACAGATACCGGAATGTTAAATCGTAAATAATCTTTTAAAGGCAGGAACACAATATGCAGTCTTCCAAGATAGACCGGATCAAATATCTGGTAGAACAACTGAATGCGGCTTCGGAGAGCTATTATGCCAAAGATCGGGAGATCATGAGCAATTATGAATATGATAAGCTCTATGATGAACTGGTGGAACTGGAAAAAGAGACAGGCGTTACCCTGGCGAACAGCCCCACGGTGAATGTGGGCTACGAAGCGGTGGATGAGCTTCCCAAGGAACGTCACGAGAGTCCGATGCTGTCTCTGGGTAAGACCAAAAGCCGCGAAGAACTGCGGGACTGGCTGCAGGGCAACCCTGCAATTTTAAGCTGGAAACTGGACGGACTGACCATTGTGTTGACCTATCGTGAAGGAAAACTTGCAAAAGCGGTTACCCGCGGAAATGGTGAGATCGGGGAAGTTATCACGAATAACGCTCGTACTTTTAAAAATCTTCCGTTAAATATTTCTTATACCGGGGAACTGATCCTGCGGGGCGAGGCGGTTATCACTTACAGTGATTTCGAGAAGATCAACGGTGAGATCGCAGATGCAGAGACAAAATATAAGAATCCCAGAAATCTGTGCAGTGGATCCGTTCGACAGCTGAATAATGAGATCACGGCCAAACGCAACGTGAGATTTTATGCGTTTACCCTCGTAAAAGCGGACGATGTGGACTTCCACGATTCCAAGGAAGCACAGTTTGCCTTTTTACAGGAGCAGGGATTTGCGGTGGTAGAACATGTGGCGGTGACCGAGGAAAATATCCTGTCAGTCATCGAAGATTTTGAACACAAGATCGAGCATTATGACATTCCCTCCGACGGACTGGTACTTACCTATGAAAGCATCAGCTATGGACAGTCCCTGGGCAGAACTGCAAAATTCCCCAGAGATTCCATTGCTTTTAAATGGGCGGATGAACTTCGCGAGACCACTTTAAAAGAGATCGAATGGAGTGCCAGCCGCACCGGCCTGATCAATCCGGTAGCCATCTTCGAGCCGGTAGAGCTGGAGGGTACCACAGTCAGCCGTGCCTCGGTGCACAATATCAGCATATTACGTTCCCTTCGACTGGGGATCGGAGATCACATTACAGTCTATAAGGCGAATATGATCATCCCCCAGATCGCAGAGAATCTGACCGGCAGTGACAACGTGGAGATCCCGAAGGTCTGCCCTGTCTGCGGACAACCTACCGAGATCCGTCAGATGAATGAAGTACAGACATTGTATTGCACCAATGAGAAATGCCCGGCGAAGGAGATCAAGGCATACACCCTGTTCGTCAGCCGTGATGCCCTGAATATCGACGGGCTCTCCGAAGCAACATTGGAGAAAATGATCGATCAGGGCTTCATCCACGAATATGCTGACCTGTTCCGGCTGGATCGTTATAAGGAAGTTATCACACAGATGGAGGGCTTCGGAGAGAAGTCTTATCAGAATATGATAGACAGCATTGAAGCTGCGCGCCATACGACGCTGCCCCGCCTGATCTACGGACTGGGAATCGCGGGGATCGGTGTGGCCAATGCCAAGGTGCTCTGCAGATATTTTGATTATGATCTGGAGAAAATGCAGTCAGCAGACACAGAGACCTTAAGTGCTATCCCCGGTGTGGGAGAAGTGCTTGCTGGGGCATTTGCGGAGTATATGTCCGATGCGGAGAACCTGAAACAGATCGAACATCTGAAACAGTTCCTGACCATTGAGACACCTAAGGTGGATGAAAATGCACAGACACTATCCGGTATGAGTTTCGTCGTAACCGGAAGTCTGAACCATTACGCCAGCCGTAATGATCTGAAAGAAGTCATCGAGGAGAGAGGTGGTAAAGTCACCGGCAGTGTGACGGGGAAGACCACCTGCCTGATCAACAATGACATTACCTCGACTTCTTCCAAAAATAAAAAAGCGAAGGAGCTTCAGGTCCCAATCCTTACGGAAGAAGATTTCCTGAAGACTTATGATATTCCTTACGAGGAATAAGTAGACCTGGAGGAAAATGAAATGCCTATTAAGACACAAAATGATCTGCCTGCAAAAGAGATACTGGAGAACGAAAATATATTTGTCATGGACGAATTCCGTGCTCTGCATCAGGACATGCGTCCACTGCAGGTATTGATCTTAAACAATATGCCGGTAAAGCAGGACACGGAGCTGCAGCTGCTGCGTGCCTTGTCCAATACCCCTTTGCAGGTGGATGTGACCTTCATGAATACCAAGACCCATGTGTCATTGAATACCCCTGCAAGCCATCTCAATAAATTCTACACCACCTTTGATGAGATCAAAGACCGCACCTTCGATGGACTGATCGTCACCGGAGCACCGGTGGAAGATATCACCTTTGAAGAGGTGGATTACTGGGAGGAGACCTGTAAGATATTAGACTGGGCGGAGACCCATGTGACTTCCACCTTGCATATCTGCTGGGCCGCGCAGGCCGGATTCTACCATTATTATGGTATTAACAAGAGACAGTTGCCGCAGAAGCTGTTCGGTGTCTACGAACATAAAGTATCCAACCGGAAAATACCGTTAGTGCGTGGCTTTGATGATATTTTCCTGGCACCGCACAGCCGCCATACCGAGACTCCTTCCGAAGCCATTCATGCCTGTAAGGAGCTGACGATCCTGGCGGAATCCGAGAAAGCAGGTGTATTCCTGGCTATCGCAGAAGAGGGAAAAAAGATCTTCGTGGCCGGGCACCCGGAATATGACCGCTATACCTTGAACAATGAGTACCACAGAGACCTGGACAAGGGATTGCCGATCCAGGTTCCCTATAATTATTATCCAAATGATGACCCGGAGCAGAGACCACTGTTACAGTGGAGATCTCATTGCAATAACCTTTACAGCAACTGGCTGAACTATTACGTATATCAGGCAACACCGTACGACCTGTCTCAGATCCGGTAACACACGTGGAATATCGTGCGCATTTTGCTACAATAAATTGATAAAAAATAATAGATATCACTGTTCGTCAAGCTGCCTGTATGGTAAAATACATATCATACAAGTAGCTTTTCATATATTACGAAAGCAGAAAGAATGAGGGAGTACATATGGAAATTAACATTGGTATTATCGCAATCGTCGTATTGGCCATTGCCATTCTGGTCATCCTGGCATCCGGTTATGTGAAGGCATCACCGAACAAAGCCTACATCATCTCCGGTATCAAGAGAGAGCCCAAGGTCCTGATCGGACGTGCCGGTATCAAGATCCCCTTCCTGGAGAAAAAGGATGAACTGATCCTGAAGCAGATCAGTATCGACATCAAGACCAACGGCTATATCCCCACCAAGGATTTCATCGGTGTGGATATTGACGCCGTGGCTAAGGTCAGAGTCCTGACCCAGAGAGATGTCACCGTGAATGCCAAAGGGGAAGTAGTGGCAGGTGCCGATTCTAATAAGAGGATCACCACCGAGATGGCTAACGCAGCCATGAAGAACTTCCTGAACATGAATGAAGATCAGATCCGCGATGCGCTGACCGATTCCTTACAGGGTAACATGCGTGAGATCATCGGTACCCAGTGCCTGAAGGAGCTGTGTAATGATCGTAAGACCTTCGGTGACGAGGTTCAGGCGAAGGCACAGAAGGATATGAATGCCCTGGGTATCTGGATCGAGTCCTGCAACATCCAGAAGATCGAGGATGAGAACAACCTGATCACTGCTTTAGGACAGGATAACATGTCCCAGATCCAGAAGGACGCTTCCGTAGCAAAGGCACAGGCAGACAGAGATGTGGCCATCGCCAGAGCACAGGCGCAGAAGGATGCTAATGATGCACAGGTCATCGCAGAGACCGAGATCGCCCAGAAGCAGACCGAACTGGCGATCAAGAAGGCAGAACTGAAGAAAGAGTCCGATATCAAGAGGGCAGAAGCCGACGCAGCATATAAGATTCAGGAAGAGGAACAGCGTAAGACCGTGGAGATCACCACAGCGAACGCGAACCTGGCCCGTCAGGAGAAGGAACTGGAATTAAAGGAGAGAGAAGTATCCATCAAGGAGAAAGCTCTGGAAGCTGAGGTCAAGAAGACCGCAGAAGCAAATAAATACGCAGCACAGCAGAAGGCAGATGCCGAGCAGTACGAGAGACAGAAGAGAGCGGAGGCAGAACTCTTCGAGATCCAGAGACAGGCAGAAGCTGAGAAAGCAAAGTCCGAGGCAGAGAGATTCGCCAAGGAGCAGGCGGCAGAGGCAGTCAAGGCAGCCGGACTGGCAGAGGCAGCCGCTGTGGCAGCCAAAGGTAAAGCGGAAGCAGAAGCCATCCAGGCGAAGGCGGAGGCAGAGGCAGCCGGTATCCTGAAAAAAGCAGAAGCTATGAAACAGTACGGCGACGCAGCAAGACAGCAGATGGAGTTGGATACTCTGAAGGTATACTTCGAGCAGCTGCCCAAGATCGCCGAGGCTGTGGCTAAGGGCTACATGAACGTAGATTCCATCAAGATGTTCGGCGGCGATTCCAGCAAGCTGGCAGGCGATATCATGACCACCGTGACCCAGGTCACCGACGGCATCAAAGAGTCCACCGGACTCGATATCAACGAGATGCTGGCAAAGGGATTCGCCAAGGAAAAGGCAGAAGATACAAAGCCTGTAGAGAAGAACGACACCGGTAACGATTATCAGGAAGTATAATATATGACAACAGCGGATGCAAAAGCTACACTAGAAGCAAAAGAATTATTGGAATACCTCAAAAATACAGCGGGACAGCAGATCATCACCGGTCAGCACACCCAGACCATCTCCTGTGAGGAGATTGCATATATCCGGCAGACCACCGGAAAAGAGCCAAAGCTGCGGGGCTTTGAACTACTGGGGTATTCTCCGAATATCAATTATGCAGACGCTTCCCAGGAATGCCTGAAGGAAGTGGAAGAGAATAAAGGTACGGCAGAGACCGCCCTGCAGTGGGCAAGAGGACAACGCAAAAATGATAACGGTGGCATCCTGACTTTCACCTTCCACTGGTTCTCGCCCTTAGGCGGTAGAGACAAAAGCTTCTACACCGAGCATACCGATTTCGATGCGGCTAAAATACTGCAGGAAGGAACTCCGGAGAGAGCCGCCTTCTATCATGACATGGACGCGATCGCCGGGATCCTACAGCAGTTTCAGCAGGAACATATCCCCATCCTCTGGCGCCCCTTCCACGAATCCTACGGCACATGGTTCTGGTGGGGAGCGAAGGGCGCGAAAGTCGCAAGAGACTTATACCGATTGATGTTCGATTATTATACCGGAGAAAAGAACCTGCATAACCTGCTCTGGGTCTGGAACTGCGATATAGAGGAAGCCTATCCCGGAGACGAATACGTGGATGTAGTATCCATGGATGTCTACCTCCCGGAGTATCAGTCCACAGACTATGCAGATGCCTATGAGAAACTGGTGGCAGCCACCTCCCGTGACAAAGTGGCCGCCCTGGCAGAAGTGGGCTACCTTCCCGATGTGGATCTTTTGCAAAAAAGCAGAATCCCCTGGGCCTACTACATGACCTGGTCCAAGGAATTCTGCATTGGTGAAAAATATAACAGCGTAGAAAATCTGAAGAAAATGTACGACAGTGAATATGCGGTGACACTGTAAAAATCTATGATGAAGGATTTTGCGAGAGGCGTGATAGCCTCTCGTTTTTGCTTTTAGAAAAACTGCAACAAAAGTACTAAAAACAATTTACATAAATCTTAAATATGCTATACTATTTTAGTATTGAATAAAAAAATTGTAAGTTGTAACGAAAAATGCTACAATTATGCAGATATCCCAAATATGTAAAAGTAACAGGTGAATGATCATGGAATTAGGCAGAAAAAAGGTCCGTTTAGGTGAATTACTGGTAAACAGCGGTGTTCTCTCGAATGAACAACTGCAGCAGGCGTTGGATAATCCCGCCCGACAGGGTAAGAAGCTGGGAGAATTCCTCGTAGATGAAGGCATCGTATCGGAGGATGACCTGGCGAGAGCACTGAGCAAACAGCTGGATCTGGATATGATCGATCTCCAGAGCGTCAATGTGGACAAGGAAGTACTGAATCTGGTACCGGTTAACGTTCTGAAGAAGAACAAGATATTCCCCTTCGGCTACAAGGAGAACAACTTCAACGTTCTCATGGTCGCCATGGCAGATCCCCTGGATTACAACGCCATCGATGACATCAATATCATCACCAACTTCCAGGTAGAGCCCGTAGTAGCCACCACCCGCAGCATCATGCTGGCGATTGATAAATATTTCGGTCAGGAAGAAGTAACCGAGGCACTGGCTGCCTACGCCAAAGAGAAAAAGCTGGATGTGGTGGAAGATATCGCCACGGAGGAGAACATCAACAGCTCCCCCATCGTAATGCTGGTCAAGGACATGATCGAAAAAGCCGTCCGCCAGCGTGCATCCGATATCCATATCGAACCTATGGAAAATATCATCCGTGTCCGTTACCGTATCGACGGTGCCCTCTATGAGAGAGCGAGATACGGTGTCAACGTACTGTCCGCCATCATCGCCCGTATCAAGATCATCGGCGGCATGGATATCTCCGAGAAGAGAAAACCCCAGGACGGACGTATCACCCAGATCGTAGACCGCGTGGAATACGATATCCGTGTATCCGTCCTGCCTACCGTATACGGGGAAAAAGTCGTAATGCGTCTTGCAGCGAAGAGTGCTCTGAACCGCGACAAGAGCCAGTTAGGCTTCAAGCCCTACGAATTAAAACAGTTTGACTATATTCTGAAAAATCCTCACGGTATCATCCTGGTAACCGGACCTACCGGAAGTGGTAAGTCCACCACCCTGTATACCGCACTGAGCGAGCTGAACAAAGAAGACGTGAACATCATCACCGTCGAAGATCCTGTCGAGGCGAACATCGACGGTATCAACCAGGTACAGGTCAACACCAAGGCAGACCTCACCTTCGCAACGGCACTGCGTTCCATCCTGCGACAGGACCCGGATATCATCATGATCGGTGAGATCCGTGACCAGGAGACTGCCAGCATCGCCGTACAGGCATCCATCACCGGACATCTGGTCGTAAGTACCCTGCATACCAACTCTTCCGCCAGCACCATCACCCGACTGGAGGATATGGGGATCGAATCCTACCTGATCGCAGATTCCGTCATCGGCGTTATCGCACAGCGACTGGTCCGCAGACTCTGCCCCTTCTGTAAGAAGCCGAAGCAGGCCACCAGGGATGAAAAAGAATTCATGGGGCTGAAGGAAGAGGAAAACGTGACCATCTACGAACCCTGCGGCTGCAGCAAATGTGACAATACCGGCTTCAAGGGTCGTATCGGTGTCTACGAGATCATGCAGATCACTCCGAAGCTGAAGACCATTATCAGCAAGCGGGAAGGTGCCGATATATTAAAGGAAGAAGCATTAAAAGAAGGAATGCATACCCTGCGTATGAGTGCCACGGATTACGTACTGGACGGCACCACCTCCTTCTCCGAGATGGTAAAGGTATCATTTGACGTATAATTCTATAAAAACCGCAATATTTTATAGAAATTTCTCAAAATTTATAAAAATTTTTCAAAAACCAGGACCTTTTTAGGGTCGGGGCCCGTCTTACATAGTTGGGGAGATAGTTAAAGATAGAGACGTAATTGGAGGGAAGGCACATGGCAACCTATGGTTACAAGGCCATCACAAAGGCTGGAAAAGAAGTAAAGGGAAGTTTGGAAGCGGATAACAAAGATCTGGCAATGGCAGAACTGAGAAGGCAGGAGCTGACCGTTATCGATCTGGGAGAACAGAGCTTCCTGACGAAAGACATCGATATCCAGATCGGCGGATGGCCCAAGGCCAGGGATCTAAGCGTCATGTGCCGCCAGTTCGTCAGCATGACCAAAGCGGGCGTCAGCATCCTCGAATCTCTGAAAATGCTCTGCGAACAGACAGAGAACAAGAGATTGCAGGATGCATTGAAGGAAGTCCGTATCAGCGTGGAAAAGGGTGAGACCCTGGCAGACTCCATGGCAGAGCATCCAAAGGTATTCCCGGGGATCATGGTGAATATGGTGGCTGCGGGTGAGGCATCCGGTAGTCTGGAGATTGCACTGGATAGAGTGGCAGTGCAGTTGGAGAAATCGCATAAGACACAGGCAATGGTAAAAAAAGCAATGATTTACCCAATAGCAGTGTGTGTGGTTGCAATTATTGTTACGATTGTAATGTTGGTAAAAGTTATTCCTTCTTATGAGGACATGTTTAGCCAGATTGGTGGAGAACTTCCCTGGATCACAAAGTTCTATGTGAATTTGAGCCATGGTATTATCAATTACTGGTTTATTATTGTGCCCATTATTGTAGTTATTGTGTTTGCAATCAGAGCGTTTGCCAAAACGGATATTGGAAAACATTTCTTTGGAAAGATTGCTTTGAAGATTCCTCTGTTTAGTAAGCTTACGATTAAGTCAGCATCATCTCTGATGGCGCGTACATTAAGTACCTTGATGGGAGCCGGAGTTCCACTGATTGAGGCAGTGGACATTGTATCCGGGGTTATGAGTAATGTATACTTCAAAGAGGCATTAGAAGATGCAAAGGAAGAAATTACCATAGGTATGCCATTGTCCAGACCTTTGCAGGAGAGTGGACTATTTCCTCCTATGGTATATCAGATGATCCGTATCGGTGAGGAATCTGGTAATACGGAAGAAATGTTGGACAAGCTTGCGGATTATTATGAGGAAGAAGTGGAAATGGAAGTACAGTCCCTCATGGCAGCATTGGAACCTATGATCATCATTGTACTGGCTGTTGTAGTCGGCGGATTGTTGGCTGCATGCATGATGCCTATGATGTCCATGTATGAAGCACTGGATGCAATGTAATTATATTGGATTATCCGTCCTGTGTAGGGACAGGACGATAATTAATAAATGGGGCGGAAAACTTACTACCCTGAAATTAAAAAACACATAAAAAGGAGAATGTTATTATGAACAAGAAACAGAAGAGCTTAACAAACAAAGGTTTCTCCCTGGTAGAGCTGATCATCGTTATTGCTATCATGGCAGTACTGGTAGGTGTACTGGCACCTCAGTATATTAAGTATCTGGACAAGTCTAAGATTTCTTCAGACAAGCAGTTGACAGATAATGTAAGACAGGCTATGACGACGACATTATTGGATCCGAATGTTACTGGAGCACCTGCTAAGGGCACTTCCGGTAACTTAATTGGTAGCTTGATTGCAGGATCTGCTGTAGAAGCACCTTCAGGAACTGCTAATGAGTATTGGACAGAGGTATATTCTGTTCTTGGATTAGAAAATTCAAGTAAATTAGCAGCAGAGTATAAGTATGCATCACCGACAGGCGTTACCTATAGTATTGATGCTAATGGTGCAATTACAATCTCTGTACAGTATAAAACAGCAGCAGATGCAAGCGTAGATTTCACCATTAAATAATTAAAACTGAAAGGCACCTGACATGCTCCCAACAATTCTTCTCTACATAGTGATTTTCCTTTATGGAATCGTGATCGGTAGTTTCCTCAATGTGTTGATCTACCGTATCCCGAAAAAAGAGAATATTGTAACGACCAGGTCTCACTGCATGAACTGCGGTTATCAGCTGCGGTGGTACGACCTCGTACCGCTGTTCAGCTATCTGGCACTGGGAGGCAGATGTCGGAAATGCAAGGCACATATCTCCGCTCAGTACCCCATCATCGAGGCACTGAACGGTGTGCTGTACCTGCTCGTATTCTGGAAGTATGGGATGAGCGTGGATTCCCTAGTCTACTGCTTGTTGTTTAGTGCACTTCTTGCTTTAAGTGTGATTGATTTCAGAACATATGAGATCCGTGTGGGATTTAACTTATTTATACTGGCACTGGGGCTGATCCATGGAGCCTTCCACTATACACAGTGGCTGGATTTCCTGATCGGCTTCCTGTGTGTCAGTGTATTTTTACTTATTCTGTATTACGCTACCGGTGGCAGAGCCATTGGCGGCGGTGATGTGAAGCTGATGGCGGTCTGTGGACTGTTGCTCGGCTGGAAATTGATCATTTTTGCATTTTTACTGGGATGTATCATTGGTTCCGTGATCCATCTGATCCGTATGAAAGTAAGCGGCGAAGGACATGTCCTCGCCATGGGACCGTATCTCTCCGCAGGGGTGGCAGTCGCTGTCCTGTGGGGCAATGAATTCTTACAGTGGTATCTGGGTCTGTATCATTGAGACCGGGTACTTACATCTGATATGAGATTAGAAAGTTCTTGGGACACTTTTTCTGTCCCAAATACGATAAAGAACCGATAAGAGGAAGGGTAGAAGCATGGCAATGAACAATCGCGTATTGAGTATTGAGATCGGTAACTCCTTTACGAAGATCTGCGAGATCGACTATAAGGTGAAGAAACCGAAGGTCTATAAGGTATTGACCGTCGAGACCCCGGAAGGCGTCGTGGTGGACGGTATGCTGCAGCCGACGCAGGAGTATGCGGATCACCTGGTGAACGCACTGGGCACGAACGGCATCCGCACGAAGAAAGTGATCTTCACCATTTCCTCTACCAGAGTGGCAAGCCGTGAGGTACAGATCCCGAACGTGAAGGCGAGCAAGATCGAGGCACTGGTGAAGACCAACGCGAACGATTATTTCCCTGTGGATCTGACCCAGTATGAAATCGGACATTATCTGGCAGGCGGACTGACCGAGGAAGGAAAGCTGCGTGTCATGGCACTGGCAGTGCCCAAGGCGCTGTTAAACAGCTATTATCAGCTGGCGCAGATGTGCGGCTGGGAGGTCGAGTGCTTCGATTACAGCAGCAACAGCTTATACCAGATCCTTCGTGATGAGAAGTCCGAAAAAGTTACCATGATGATCAAGATCGATGAGAACAGCACCATCGTGACCGTGCTTTCCGCCGGCAAGGTGCTGCTGCAGAGAACCGTGGCATACGGCGTGCAGGATGCCATTGAGACCATGATTGCTTCCGGTGCCTATGCCGTGAACGATCCCATGAGCGCGGTAGAGCGTTTCCAGAAGAAGACCTGCCTGAACAGAGTACTCCATCCGGGAGATAAGCTCTGGGAGGAAAATGCCGGACGCTGGGAAGATGAGGATGCCGGCAATGTGGAAGTCACAGCAGCCAGACAGAAAATCACCGCTTCCCTGGAGCCCCTGATCGTCGGCGTCAGCCGTGTCATTGATTTCTATGATTCCAGAAACAGTAATACACCTATTGAGAGAACTTACGTCACCGGCCTCGGCGGCAGCTTCAGCGGCATGAGCAAGCTGTTCACCAACTGCCTGGAGCGCAAGGTACATACCCTGTCCGAGATGGATGACAAGATCGGCATGAGCAAGGCCATCCGTTCCACCAGACCCGCAGCCTATATTTCCTGCCTGGGCGCAGTACTCGCCCCCGTAGGACTGATCGATAAGAGCCAGCAGAAGGCCAAGGGCATGACCGTAGTCAGCGGTACGAACTACACTTTCGTCAGTGTGGCGGTCCTGGTACTGGGCGTGATCTTGTCCATCGCCATGGCAGTCACTTCCATGACCAGATACTTCGGCACCGTGGCAGAAAATGTGACTCTGCAGGCGAGAGTCGAGGAATTACAGCCCGCGCAGGCAGTATATAATGAATATCTCTCAACGGCAGCACAGTATGATAAATATGAGTACCTGTATGCATATACTGAGACACCTAACGAGAATCTCGTAGAGTTCATTAACGAACTGGAGCAGATATTACCGGACAGCTTCTGGACCAACAGTTTTAGTTCGGATGATACCGGTATCAGCATGACTGTAACAGTAGCCGGTAAACCTGCAGCGGCAGAGACCATCAAAAATATTCGTAATATGAAGAGCATGGAAGAAGTAACGGTCAGCGGTATTACGGACAACACAGACGAGGCAGGCAATTCCACAGTGACCTTCAGTATCAGCGGTACCTATAAAGAACTGACAGACGAGACAGAAGAGAACGGTGAAACACTTAGTTCCACCCAGACAGCACAGTAAAGTGGGAGGCAGATAACAGATGAAAGTTAAAAAAAGTGAAATACAACTTTTAGTTGCAGTAATCGGTATTCTCATTGCTGTGTGTACGTATTTCCTGGTATATGCTAAGTTTAATGAAAAATCAGATGCGCTGGAGTCCCAGAATGCATCACTGGCATCACAGGTAGCAACCTTGCAGGCATTGGATGAACGCAAGGCAGATTACATTGCTGCAACAGATAAAATGCGTAATTATATAACATCTTTTGAGAACCGTTATCCGGCAGATATTTTACCGGAAGACAGCATCATGATGATCAAGACCCTGGAAGATATGACCAGAACTACCGTTGCAAGCCTTGCATTCGGTGAGGGCAGTGAGGTAGTATATGCCGCGGCGCAGAGCCAGGATGCAACAGCAACGGATACTGCATCTGCAGACGGAACAGAGACAACTGCTGACACAACAGTAACCAGCAGTCCGATCACTACAGAAGCGACTGCATATGCAGATACACATATGTATGAAGTGCCCTTAAGCATCAGCATTGAATGTACTTACAACGATTTCAAGGGACTGATCCGCTATATTTACAATTTACAGGAACGTAAGAGCGTTCGTGGAGTCAGCATCGGTTACGATGCAGAGACAGGAAAGCTGTCCGGCAGCATGAATCTGTCATCCTATTACCTGCAGGGTACGGATAAGATATACACCGAGCCGGATATCTCAGGAGTTAGCTTAGGAGTGGACACAATCTTCGGGAATATGGAGTAAACACAATGCAGAAGCACACGGAGGAAAAACAACTGAATAATGATGGATTTTCCCTGGTGGAGCTGTTGATTGCAATTGTGATCCTGGCGATTATAGTGGTTCCTCTGTTGCACAGTTTTGTGACATCCGCCCGTACCAGTGCCAAGGCGAGAAATACCATGCATGCAACCGCTATCGCGGAAGATGTCATGGAGGATTTCGAGGCGGACTCCATTGAGGAGATGGCAAAGCAGTATCAGGATGCTGGATTTACGGCGCAGGAGGATGAAAACGGTAAATGGCTGTTCAGCAAGCAGGATGATAAATCTACGACATCCGGTACTTATGATGTGGTAGTGGAGCTGGATCCCTCGGTGTCACAATATGTTGCCGTAAATGAGAAAAAACAGATAGACATTCAGAATCTGTCAGGCAGTCTGAATGCAGTGTATACCGAATCAGAAGATGCATCAAGAGAAGCATATCAGTATTTTCTCCAGCACAGTGGACAAAACATCGAAGGAATGACCGAAGAGCAGATTACACAGCTTGCCGTCGCCCTGGCAGAACATGTGACTAAGACCATAGAGATTACCATTGACAGCAGTCGTGTGAAACTGGATCTCGGTAGTGCGGGAGAACTGGAGACGGATGTTTATTTGGTGACTGCCAGATCACAGTACCATTGCGATACGAGTCTGTTGGAGGGCCCTGCATATGGAGACTATCCGCAGACCGGAAACGATGCCATCATTTTCTCCAATGAGGAGAATGTGCGTAAGAGAGCGGCAGAATTAAAGGCAAAGGCAGATACCGGTGTCAGCCTGACAGATGAGGATAAGAAATTGTCCCAGCTGGCGAATATCATCATCTGTATGCAGCCCCGGTATGAAACAGCCGTTACACCGAGAATCGTAGATACCGTGATCGTAAATAATCCGGATAATGTGCAGACCAATGTATTCCTGGCAAAGCAGGAATTATCAGCAGCCAGGGAGACGGAGATGCAGAAGAATTTCGCCAACTGGAATGCCCGTAAAATGAATTATGGTGCAGAGTATATATTGAAGGAGAGCCATCCGGACTGGATCACATCGGAAGGTACTGCAGCATGCAGATTACGGACCAATCTGCTGCCGGATAGCAATATCAAGTATACTTTTGTTAATTTAAGCCTCTCCGGACATACCAGATCCGGAGAAGCATATCGCGGAACAGATCAGACGGAGTACCAGCCGGCAGGCTCGGACGGGGCAAAGGTACTGACCATTCTGTCAGCAGACACATTGACTCCGAAAGTACAGAAAAATCATATATATGATATCAGAGTAAAGGTATATGAACAGGGAATGAAAGACAGTGGCAATCCGCTGATCACAATGGATGGTACTGTAGTTCAATAGTACGTTTCCATACCGGAAGGACATAGATATGAGTAAGAAGTTCAGACATTTAGCACATCGTTATAAGGAACAGAAAAATAAAGGCTCGGCCATGATCGTAGTGATTATGGCTATGGCCTTTATCGGCATTTTAGCCAGTGTTTTGATGTATATGTCGTTACTGAACTATCAGATGAAAGTAAATAACCTGAAAGCAAAAGATAACTTCTATTCGGCAGAGACAGTGCTGGATGAGATCCGCGTGGGAATGCAGAGCAGAGTGTCCGAATCTATCGGAGAAGCATATCAGAATATCCTTCTGAATTATGATTCTGCCAGCATGGAAGAGAAAATGGTAAATCTGCGTTATGGATTTTTATCCCAAATGCAGAAATATTATGGAATAAAGCAGGGCTCCGGATCTATGGTACAGGATGTGTACAATCCGGTGGTAATGTTCGGATATCTGTCAGATGATATGGCAGAGAATACGGTGCTTACAGTAACGTATGAAGTATCCGATGGTAAAACAATTGATTATTGTGTGTACCGCAATAAGGACGGGAAAATAGTAGGCGGCAGAGTCGGCGGAGATATGCATACATATACCTTTGATACAGATGGAAATGTAGTGTATGATCCGGGAATTCTACTGGATGACATTCCCCATGGCAATACGAAATTATATACGGATGGTCTGTCATATCGTAACCTGAAGGTGACCTACACCGATGCCTCCGGCTATGTGTCTGTGATCAGGACGGATCTGCGTGTGAAAATGCCGGATATGGAATTTGCCCAGTCTGTATCCCTGCCGGCATTAACATCTTTTTCATTGATCGCAAATGATACCTTACAGGTGCTTCCTGCAAACGTAAATAATATCAGTAATAATGAAATTGCAGGTAGCTTTTATGCAAAAAAAATGATTGTGGGCAGCAAGGTCGCAGGGGAAGGCTATAATGTCAGTCTGGCACTGAAGGAAGTAAGTGATGCACAGGCGAACACCGGTAAGCGGATGGTAGTGGCAGAAGAGCTTTATGTAGGCCAGGGAGCTGATCTGTCCACAGACAAATACGGAGAACTATGGGCGGGAACGATTCTCATGCATGGCGGTATTAATAGTGGAAACAGTACTGTTGATTTCGCCGGCAACGATATCTATGTATCCGGTGATCTGACTCTTTCCGGAGAAAAAAATGTATTCCGTGCAGGCACTTTAGATGGAGAAGAGTATATCGGAAAGTATGTAGGCTTCGGCAGTGGTCAGGGTGACAGTGACAGCAGTGCGATCGTAGTGAATGGTAAAGAGACAGAACTGGATCTCAGTAAGCTGAAAAACCTTTCTCTGGCAGGCAATACCTATATTGCTTTAAGCAAGACAGATGATCAGCTGACCAATACAGACATCTATCATAATGATGCAGCAAATAAACAGGATGTACTTATGGGGCAGTCCATTGCTGTCAAGAGTGATCAGCTGGCGTATCTGGTACCGTCGGCATGTATCGGTATCAAAGACGGTAAAAGCGTGTTAGGCCAGGCGTCGAATCCGATGACGCTGGAACAATACCGGGATTATATTGACAAAGAGGGCGTTACGAAGGTTGCCGTCAATGTAGCCTGCCGTGAACTGGGCGGACATGATCTGGCATATTATGGAATTGATGAGAATCACATCAGAACTTACTATAAACGTATCAACAGTAAGATCACTCTGGTATATTTTTATGTGGCATTTGATAAAGATTCTGATATCGCAAGACAACAGGCGAACAATTATTTTCAGGATTATTACAATGTCAATAAGTCTACCATGGATGCTTATGCAAATCTGTATACGAATGATATTCAGATCCGTGATGAGGCTGCGGGAGCTTATATCATGCACCTGGCAGGCAATGTCGTACAGACATCGGATGACGGCAGGACACTTCGCAGTGCGACTCTGACAAGTGACAAGGTTAACGATGGATATCAGTCTCTGCTCGCTGCCGACCGGACAAAGTTCCAGGCTCTGTGCAAGAAAATGCTGGATGTCTATGAACAGCTGTCTTCCGCAGAAAAAGAAAGAACGATTTTCAAAAATCTGGTGGATGATGGCAAGATTGTGGAGTATGAGAGCGTTCTGAATGCAGACACAACATTGACACCCCAGCAGAGAGCGGATGCAAGATATTTCGGTGAATCGGATGCGGAAGATAAAGCCCTGATCATACAGGGGAATTATATTTATACGGGAAATGGACAGGACAAGTTCGACGGACTGATCATTGCCACGGGAAATGTGACTGTCAATAAGAACTTTAATGGCACGATTCTGGCAGGAGGTAATATCACTTTGGGTGAAAACGTGAAGGTACAACCTGACAGAGAGGCCGTGTTACATGTATTGACATATACCGCACAGGCGGGAAGTAATGAGTACCATGTGACGGATTTCTTAAGAGGGGGAGAAGGTTACCTGCGTGGAGACAGCAAGGTATATTCAGAAAGTGATATTAATCTGGGAGATCTGATTGTATATGAAAACTGGCAGAAACAATAGCAACAGAGGATATTCGCTGGTGGAGCTCATCGTGGTAATTGCCATTATGGCGATTCTGGTCGGTGTGTTTTCCATTTCCGTTGGTTCTCTGTCCGGCAGAAAAGTAAATAAATGTGCGGATGAGATCGTAGCTACCCTGGAACGGACCAGGGTGCTTACTTTGGGAAAAGAGCAGAACCAGGTAGAATTCCGACTGTATTATGATGCTACACAGAAAGAGTATAAGGCACAGATCTACCAGGGAGGAACGTTAGTGTCAGACCGCACAGTAGGAAATGATGCCATTACAATTAAGGTTACCTTTGAAGGCGACGCTACGGAATATGACCTGAAAGCCGGCACCATACAGGGAAGCGAACCGTATGTAAATATCGGAAGCAAGACCGATGCGGAGAAGATTGGTCTATTCCTGGTATTTAACCGTTCCTCGGGAGCTTTTGAACAGAACACCAACAGTGTAGGTGGAACGGATAAGACTTATTGTAAAAAAGTGACAGTAAGTGGTGGGAACAGAGAAATTGAGATCACTCCGGTAGGAAGAACCGGCAAGATTTTAAAACAATCTAAGTAAGGAGGCTGACTATGCATATCGGTAAAAAGGGTTTCACATTAGTAGAAATCATCGTTTCACTGGCAATCATGAGTATTGTTGCAGGAGCCGTGGGAGCATTTGTGATCGCCGGCAATAATTCTTACATGAGAGGGAACAAGGAACTGACCCTGCAGGAAGAAGCACAGCTTACTGCCAATCAGCTCATTGACCTGATCATTGATGTAGAACGTGGCATCAGTTTCCGCACGACTACCGGACAGGCAGTGGATGAAGCGGGGAATCCCGTTGCGGACAATGTGCCTGTTTCTGAATTACTTTTGCGCAATAATGATAATGTGTATATGGTCCGCTGGCAGGGGCAGACTGCCGGAGCAGAATATGCATCGGCGAACCAGCTATATCTGTACGAAGCGGCGAATACAAAAGATGTCGATGGCAAGATCACGGCATGGGGAGATCCTTCTGATCCTTCCCAGGCAACGCCTTCCCTGATGGCGGAATATGTCACAGCGTTTAATATTGACCTGACCGATCTGGAGAAGCGCAAGGTAAAACTGGAGATGACGTTCGTCTACCAGGATAAGTCCTACAATGTCTCCGAGACCATCAAACTTCGTAATGACCTCTCTGACGAAGAGAGTGACGGATATGTGTGGATCGATGGACTGTCCATTGCCCCCAATCCGGCAGATGTAGCCCGCGGTGCATCCCAGACCTTCACCTATAAGTTCAGCGGAGACAGTGCGGCAGTAAAGGCAACGATGGCACAGGGTGTAAGCTGGTCTGTCAGCAAGGCTGACGGAAGCGCATGTAGCAGTAGCACCACCATTGACAGTGATGGCAAATTATCCGTGGCTCTGGACGAACAGCTGGGTAATGGTGTACTGATCGTAACCTGTACATCTAAGGCGGATACCTCTAAGGTGGCAACGGCGAAGGTGAATGTTAAGACGAACGTGCACTATTCCATCTCCATCAGCCCTAAAGCAGAAAATATCATGCAGGGACAGCAGAAGACCTTTACCTGCACAGTCACCAAGACGGAAAACGGTAAGACAGAAGAAGTAACCGGCATGGCTGTAGATTGGGATGTGGCGGCGATTGTTGGGACCAAAGATGCCGATACCAAGATCGTAAATGGCTTACTTACCGTAGGCAGAAATCAAGAAGAGGGAACCGGAGTATTACAGGTGACCTGTATGCTCAGTAACGATAAGAGCATAAAAGATACCGCAATGGTGAATGTATTACCGTATAGTAAGATTGATGGCAAATATGATGCGAAGCTGATCGCGGAGACACTGACATTGTATGATCTGGATACTCTGGGTGAAGCGGATAATAACTCTAAAAGAGTAGGATATACGGGTAAGATCGAATGCCTGCCGTCCTGGGCGGATTATGCACACGGTTTTCCTAAGATTGAGTGGAGCATTCCGGAAGATCCTACACAGAGCAAATATACGATCACCGGTAATGAGGGACCGAACGAATCCCAGTATACAGCCACATTGAGATGCGGCACCCAGTACAATGTGAATAATCCGGGTGTCAGAGTCGTGGCAAATGTACATCTTTCGGCAGATGTGATGGTGGTATTGGATATCGTTATCGTAGTTCCGGATCTGAAGACGGCAGTTATTGAAGAGGCACCTTATATTTATTCGAGTCAGTTTGTATTAAACAGAAACGATAAGATTACATGTAGTATTAAGAACTACAACCAAGACGGTGGAAAGGTACTTTGGAAGATCGCAGATTTACCAAGTGATTTATACAGTAGCTGTAAACATCCATGGCAGAATATTACCTATCGTAATCCTATGGTCGGACTGGTACCCTTGAATCATTTAGGAACTGACGATACCAGACCGGCAGATTATCCTGTAAACGATACAATAGATCAGGATCATGGAACATTTGATCTTTTGCAGGAACATAAAGGTACGACAACAGATGTATGGGCAAAATACTATATTGATATGAATCAGGAATATCATGTTACGCTTCAGGCATGGTCTTTGGACGGAACAACCTTAGTAGCGGAAACAACGATTCTGATTCCTAAATTTGATATCCTCTTTTATAATGGAGAGCATACAATGGATATTAAGGTTCCGACCTATAATACTCTCATATATGTAAAATTTTATGGATTCACAAATACAAATGAGGTAAATGCAAAATATGGTACAGATGTAACAGACGGTATTGGATATTACGTATTAAATTTGGAAGGCAAAATCAAGGGAGAAAAATCAACTAATGGAACGGAATTTTATACTTGGGGTATAAATGATGCACAGCCTAGCATTGCAGTAAAAATAACGGATGAAAGTATGGAGAACGATTTCTTGATACTCTCATTTTGGAATCCTGGACAGCCTGATAGTAAACGAAATTTATACCTTGTCCCCAAAAAACAAAATAATTAAAGTCGGTGAGACAAAATGAAACATTTGAGAAAACAAAAATGCAAAAAGTACATAGCAGGTATCCTTACCATAGCTTTGGCAGCCGGAGTCTGCCAAAGCTATGGCTCCATGGAAGCCATGGCGAAGGAAGCGACGCTTCCCGGAATTGAAAAGCTGGTAACCGATACCATGAATGCGGGGGAAGTATTCCATATTCTGGAGATCGTACCGGATAAGAAGAATGCATCCATAGGATATCTGATCGGTGGAGAAGAACCGGTGACGGAAGGCAGAAAACTGTCTGAATTAGTCTCCGCAAAGGAACGTCAGAATGCCATGGCGGAGATGAAGGCTGCGATCGATGCCGGAAACGGGGTCCTGAAGGGACTGTCAGGGCAGGACGGAGCGTTTACCTTCAGCGACTATGAAGAGAAGGAGGACGGCTCCGGGAGTGTGGAACTTCGCGGTCATTTTGTATTTTGCGGAGAAGGCGGTCATTACAATTATGTGAGCGAAGATGCACAGTATGGTATGCTTACGGATGGCGAGGATTATCATGGAACCCGTTATGACCGTTACAGCAGCTTTAGCGAGGTCGGTGATACCGACCCGGTGAAGAAGTATGTAATCCCTACTTTTTCCATGATATCCGGGAATTCCAGCAAGCAGCTGCAGGCTACCATTACGGAAAATGGTGCCGATTCCTCAGCATATGCTATCGGGAAGTATGCTCTGTCTTATTATGATAAGATTCCGGATGGCAGAATGGACAGCATTGATACAAGTAATTTTATAGCTGCAGATTATAGCGATAAGGAACTCTGGCAGAGACAGGGAAACAGTGATGATTATTCCTATAGCTATCTTGGAAGAATTGTATTGGAATCCTCTCTTCCGAAGGATTGTACGAAGATTGGTGGCAGCACACAGAATACCACTGCAGCCAATGCAGGTGAATCAGCTGATACGACTGCAGATACGGTGGCAGTTGCAACAGTGACCGGCGGTGATGCAGCTACGGTAGAGGATGATGGTACTGAGGTTGCGGATCCGGAAACACTTATGCAGAGTACCAGTGGAAATGATCCGGCAGGGATTGCCGTGCTGGCAGAGGATGGTGATACTGCACAGCCTGTATCTGTGGCTGCCGGGACGGATGAGAACCTATATATTTTAGACAAAAATGCAAATACTGCAACCTTATGGGCGGAAAAAATAGGTGAGACCTATATCTTCACTCCTGTGGCAGATGCTTATTTTCTTCAATTTGAGACGAATGAAGCCGGAGAATATTATGTATCGAGGGCTGTGGTCGGAGCAAACGGAGACTGGAGCCTGACGGATAATTATAAGGCCAATGAAACCGGACTTTACAAAATGACCCAGGAAGGCAGCACACAGGTGACAATAGCCGGTGATGCAGGATTTGACAGTTCTCAGGCATATGATTTTATCGGTAATCCCAAGGAGGATAGTATCGGAACGGTCAGATACAACGGAGGGTTTGATAACCGGGAATGGTTTAAGACCAATGTATTGAACCTGTCGGAGGAAGATGCGGCAAGACTGCAGATCAGTGTGACGACCCTTACTCCGGGAGAACTGGCAGATCTGGTAATGAACGTGACAGACTATGGGATAACTTTGTCTGATATCGATATGATCTATCTGTCAGGCCAGGGAGATTATACAGGGGCACAGCCGGATGCAACAGCGGCGGTTCCCGCGGAGAATGCCGCATGGCAGATGGCAAATGCGGTTGCCAGACTTGCGTTTGGTATCCAAAATGACACCGATATGGCACAGAATCGGAATAATACGGTTCGTGTACCGGTAGTGATGGATTATAAGTTTTACGACAGTAATAACAAGGCTCAAAATACTACCATGGTCCGCCTTGCGAAGACTTTGCTGCTGGTATCCAATGCAGAGGTATATAATGCACTGGTGCAGGAAGGATTGAACTATTGGAACGCTGGAACAAGCACAATCTCAGAAACATCCTGTACAGATAAAGTAAATAAGCTGATACAGGACTTCGCGAAAGCGCAGGGAATTGAAAAAACAATTGCGGAAAGCTTTAACCTGGAAAAACTGAAAAACTTTGTGGCAGATAATGTGTATCTGAATAATGATGAGAAAACAAATTATGTGTCATCAGATTACCTGACTGATATTATTGCGGAAAGCAACAAGGACAACAAGGATAACAAGGACAATTCATGGGTATATAATGCTGTTTTACAGGAAATCAAGTATGAAAATTTCCTGCTTAAGAAGGATGACAGTTCCCAGACAGAGCTCTTAAAAGAAGAGGTTACCAAGGCATCCGTGACCAGATATATTTTGAACTGGTATATGCACAGAGTCACGGTGAAATCCTCTATCCGTGTACTGGATCTGGAACCCTGCTATGATTTTGATGATGAGAATACAGTGCTAACCCCCCAAAAAGTATTTGAAATGACGGGGATGACCGGAAAATATGAGGAATCTGTAACCAAGATCAATATTACACAAATGTCATCTGCGGAATTTATAGGTAAGATCGAGGACTTGAATGAAAAGTACGACATGATCTATCTCGGAGCCCGGGTCGGTAAGATGAACACAGAAAATGGTGTGACTGTGTATAATGATCCACAGATGAAGGGGTTGATTTATTCTCATGTAGGAGACTACTATGACTACGCCAGCAAAACGGATACGAAAGATGTTACGCAGGCTAGGGAGACGTATAATGCAAGGCATAGACTGCAGGATTCTTCACTGGATCACAATAAGACTAACGATGATGATTCAATGAATAAGAGTGCAGATGTCTATCGCGGTCCCGGCAATGATATGAACTCTACCCGATATGAGGAATTCTGTCAGTTCATTGAGGCGGGATACCCGGTGGTCATTGCGGATACGTTTATTAAAGTGGATAACAATAATATACCCGTGGCATCAACAGCAACGCTGGACAAAAATTCTTATTTTTACAAGCTGGTTGATTTTGCTCTGCAAAAAGATGCAAATGGTCAGTATTTATACTGGCAGAAAAATATTTTTACAGAGAGTCAGCTGACAGATAATACAGCAGATACTAAATTAGGAACCACATTATCTGCACGTAGATCTGTATTTTGCAATTATCTGAATCTGTCAAAGCTTTCCGTCAACTGGGTAATTACTTACGGAGCAGCATATCCGCAGGAGTTGAAATATACTGGTCAGTACAGTGCCAGCAACGGTGGCTCTTTGGAGAAGATAGACGGAAAATATCAGCTGCAATATATTTTTAATCTGCAAAATGATGCTGCAATATCACAGACAGGTACTACCTATGATTGTAAACTGTTCGTAGATAAAAATGCTGATGGTCGTTTCTCCGGCTCTGATTATGTAGAGGGTAAGACATATACGTCATCGGAAGAAGTCAGCGGTCTCACTGTGTATATAAGAAAGGGAGATGAGTGGATTAAGGTTGATCCGATAGCGACGGAAAATGGAAACAGATATGAATTGCGTACCGGGGAGATCTATCGTGTTATCCGGGCTCTGCCGGAGGAATATGTAGGGGTTATCCCATGGAAGCTGGTATTTTATGATAATGCGGACAGACTGGTGAGAACTGCCAAGTCAGGCTATACCTCTGTGCCGCAGCAAAATGGTAAAAAGACAATCCGTGTATTGCAATTGTTGTCTGATGATAACCGTAATAACTGGAATCTTCATGACGAACAGAATAATAGTAATTCTACTTTTTCCAAGTGCATTAATGGATTAACTGACTGGAATGTAGTAGGCTTGGATCAAGTCAACTGGGATGGAACGGTAATTCCGTCCACCAGCATTGACAGTATGAGTGTAACCTACCTTATAAATAATAAGCTGAATATTAGCGGGACTTCGGATACTGATATACAGAAGATATACCAGGAGTCCTACAATCTGTTCCAGCAATATGATATGTTGATACTCGGCTTCGGTGACGCCTACCGGTTTGGGTATACCTATGGCGCATATGATCCTAGCAAAGAAATTCCCGCAGGAATTATGGAGAATGTTAAGAGGAATCTGGCTGTTGGCTGGGCTGTCAGAGACTACATAGAATCCGGCAAGAGCATTTTGTTCACCCATGATACTACTTCATATGTCAATAATATTCAAAGTGTGATCCCGTATAACGATAATGGAACTGCGGAAATCTATCATGCAAACTACTGGTATTGGGGATATGAATTTAATAAGACCATTCGTGCATCCGTAGGCCTGGATCGCTATGGAGCATTGAAAGAGTATTATCAGCAGAGAGCAGCAAGCACCACGGGAGAGGAACAGAAGAGGGATCAGGAATATCTTAACACGTTAAAATCCTATACATTTGACGAAATCAAGGAACCGAATTCAGATAATGAGCTCTGGCAAAAGGAAGGTCTGACTAAATATACGGTAGTCCGTTTCCTGAGAAGCTATCTGGAAGATCTGCGGAAAACAGGCAGTTCAACAGTAAAGTTCCCGGTTGAGAATTCATTGCTGAAAAAGGCTGGATATGATGGTGGAGATCCTAGCTGGAATTATCCCAGTAGTTTGCTGATGGGTGATTACGCAGGCAGCTCGCTGATCGCAACACAGGTAAATGAAGGGCAGATTACGCAGTATCCTTATCAGATATCTGCAGATGAACAGCTGGAGATCAGTAATACGCATTACCAGTGGTTACAGCCGAATATGGAACTGGACCGTAACGGTGACGGTAAAAATGATATTGTGGTGTGGTACTGTATTTCCGGTGTGGCTGACGGCAACTATAAAAATACTAATATTTATAACATCACACCCAATGATGTGGTAAATAATTATTATATCTATACCATGGGAAATGTGACATATTCCGGAGCGGGACATTCCACACCCAGCAAGGAATCGGAGATCAAACTGTTTGTTAATACGATGATTGCAGCGTATAATGCCGGTGTGACTGCACCTTCCGTAAGCTTTAAGGATAAAAGCGGTAGCAAGATCCAATCCGTGTATATGCTGTATGATCCGGTCAACCATATTGTATTGGATGATAAGAATAACGGAACCATCAGTGTCAACTTCCAGGCAGATGACTACAATATTCTGGCAGGTGGACAGCAGTTATGCGTTGAATTTTACAAATCCTGTGCAGATGATACGTCCGGAGCCATCAGTGTGGACGGAATTACAGGAAAGGTATTGCGGTTAAAGACGGATGGAGAGGATGGCCTCAAGATCACGGATAGCAATGGAAATGTAATTTCACCGATAGAACGTAATGGAGTTCAGAATTGTTACCCGATTACAAATGGCGCGACCTATACCTTGAAATATTCTTCGGATGAGATGGGACTGTTTAGTACCGACACTTCCGGGACGATTTTGAACGAAGGAGCGCAGGCATCTACTATCTACGCAAGAGTCTATACCGTGTATGATAGTGGATCAAAAGTAACTCCTTGCGGAATAGCTGAGTTATCCATCAGCGCAGAAGAGCTGTTCGAACTGGATTAACTTTTTCAAAAGTAATATTGCACAAAAAGCAGAGCTGTGAGAAATAACCAATTTCCACAGCTCTGTTTTTGTATAGTTTTTCAGCACTTGTTTTACCGTATTTCCTTGCAGAATGGATACCTCTGTGATATAGTAATCACATCTACAGAAAGTCTGTATAGATAAGATTTCGAAGATACCATATATTAGGATAGCATCATATATGGGCATCATTTTATCGCACCCTGTGTGCAGTTCGAGGCATATCGCCGTGAAATTCACTTTTTACAATGTAAGAGGAATGAGCAGGAAAGGAGTATTTATTGGAACTGAACGATATTGTGTAAACGCTCCATAGCAAGTACCTTTTGCAATCAACTTTCATCTGCAATAATAGT
>SAMEA3663023__coassemble_742_pt1 | contig 38743 bp, 36 predicted proteins | sample SAMEA3663023__metabat2_low_PE_007 | metagenome-assembled genome bin SAMEA3663023 (sample SAMEA3663023) | pig gut metagenome | biome: pig gut; feature: pig-associated habitat; material: faeces | place: France | collected 2012 | reverse complement strand
AGGCCGTTGCTCTATCCAGCTGAGCTACGAACACATATCTGTCAGTCATCTGCATTAGCAAACCGACGAAGCATATTGTAACTTATCCGACATCATTTGTCAACAGTTTTGTACTAATTTTTTGAAAAATAAACACAAAACTCAAGTTACGCATCGGGGTGACAGGATTCGAACCTGCGACCCCCTGGTCCCAAACCAGGTGCTCTAGCCAAACTGAGCCACACCCCGAGGCTGCGTCACATCGGAACCTCCGACAACGCAGGTGTAATTATAACCTAGTTTTTTTCTATCTGTCAAGAGAAAAGTTGCAGAACTCCTACGTCTGTACTACGTGTTTTACACCGGAACCATTATCGCAGATATGCAATGGTAAAATGTACTTTTTCCTCTCTATCGATCTCCATAATGGCATAAGACGGCTGACGTCCTTCCTGTCTTGGATAAGACAGGCTTCCGGGATTCACCACAATGATATCGTCATCGATATCGATCACCGGGCGGTGTGTATGTCCATACAATACAATATCCACACCACGATCAATGGCTTCTTTTTTGATCGTCTCATTCCCCATGGAGACATAATAATTATGTCCATGAGTCACCCATACCTTATAGGGTCCGATATTCAGAGTGATCTCTCTGGGCAGATCCGAAAAAAAATCGTTATTCCCCAGCACAATATATACCGGGCATTTTGCAGCAGCAGACAGGGCATACTCACTCCCCTCCGCATCACCGCAGTGGATCACCATATCCGGATGATGCATTTCCAACACTTTGAAATAATTCTCGTTCTTTTTATGGGTGTCACTTACGATCAATATTTTCATATTTCTTAAGTTCCTCTTTCATCAGCTGCAGCGCTTTTCCTCTGTGGCTGACCTGATTCTTCTCTTCTTCTGTAAGTTCCGCGGTTGTCTTTCCGAACTCCGGTACATAGAAAATGGGGTCATATCCGAATCCGTTCTTCCCTTTTTCACCATATCCGATCCTGCCCTCAATCGCAGCGCGGGTCGTCAGTTCTCTTCCGTCCGGTAATACAGCGGCAATGGCACATACGAATCTGGCTGTCCGTTGTTCCTCCGGCACCCCTTCCAGTCTTTGGATCAGATTTGCGTTTTTCACAGAATAAGGAGTATCCTCTCCCAGATATCTTGCAGAGTATATCCCCGGTTCCTTATTCAGATAGTCAATCTCCAGTCCGGAGTCATCCGCCATGACGATGTCATTCGTAAACGCCGCCACCGCTCTGGCCTTGATCAAAGCATTTTCCTCGTAGGTTTTTCCGTTCTCGTCAATATCTGCCATAATCCCCGCATCTTTCATGGATACCACCTCCATTCCGGTGTCCTCCATGATCATTCGGATCTCTTTGATCTTACCGGCATTACCGGTTGCAAATACGATTCTTCCCTGCATATTCCACTCCTCACCGCATATGATCCATCATTGCGTATTAGTATAAACCTCGTTAATAGCTTCCGCAATACCTTGTGCAAGCTTTTTTTGATAGTCTTCCTGTATCAGCAGTTGTCTCTCAGCAGTGTTCGTCACATACCCCAGAGAGATTCTGGCTGACGGGATTGCGATCTCCCACAGGACATCTTCCTCTGTTGCCGGGAAAAGTCCCACTGCCCGATTGCTGGCCGCCACCGTAACCTGCCTTGTAACGCAATCGGCCCACTGAAGGTTGCCGAACTCCGGAATATAATATTCATCATTATATTCTCCGCTGATCCCATAGGCCGACGTATTCTCCGGATCTGACGACAATCCGATCTCCAGATACAGATCTGCTCCAACCCAGTCAGCGAACTGCCTTCTTGCCTCTTTCGTAACATCGATATCCTCTGTACGGGTAAGATATACCTTCACCTGCCGGTCTTCCATCAGCTGGGCTGTCTGTCTGGCAACACTGAGTGCCACTTCTTTTTCCTGACAGCCGGAAGCCGTCACACCGAGATCTCTGCCGCCTCCCACAGGATCCAATACCACGATCCTGTCATAGAGTTCCTTGGGGCTGACATAATCGACCCATAAGTATCCTTCTTCCAGAGTACTGTGATATTCCAGCACTTCCCGCATCGAAAGTCTCAGCAGCACACCTTCGTTCTGTGCTTCGCAGATTCCTTTTTCCACGGGATTCAGATCTCCTGTGATCCTCTGTTCCTTATAGAATGCTTTTCTTCCGTTTTCTATATAGATCCAGAGTTCCTTCTCCATGTAATGGTTCTCCACCATTACATTCTCCGCCTTCGTCCCCGATTCCAGTGGTATACAGATCTGTCTGTCGGCTTTTTGATCCGTCTGCATGGGCAGCTGCATCTCTCCGGTCTGTTCCGTCCGGTATTCCGGGACCAGTTCTCCCTGCTCCTGGCTTCGTGCGGAAATCACCACCGTCTTGTGCGCCGCTGTCCATAGCATTGCTACCATGGAAAATGTTCCCAACAGGAGCCAGAGGACCAATGTCACCTTCCTATTTTGTTTTTGGTCTCTGATTTGCAATCGTTTTTTCATGAAAGGTTATATTTCTCTTCTCTTCGGCGGCTTCGGTCCCAAAAACTGGTAATAATAGGTTTTCATCATTCCGTTATATATCTTCCTGTTCTTGTCTGCTTTCCGTCCGATATCTTTCTCTGCCTGCTCGTAAGCAGTGATCAGATACATGCTCCAGGAGTCCAGTTCACGAAAACGTTCCCCTATGGTACGGTAAAGTGCCGGCATCTGGCTCTTATCCTGCAATCGTTCTCCGTAGGGCGGATTAGTTATAATGAATCCATACTTTTTCGGATGATGAAGATCTTCCACGCCTCTTCTCTGAAAATGGATCAGCTTATCCACACCGGCCATACGCGCATTTTCCCGGGCTATTTTTACCATATCCTCATCAATATCATATCCCTGGATATCCGTCTCCACTGACAGGTCTACCATCTCTTCCGCTTCATCGCAGGTATCATACCATATTTTCTTTCCTACAATATGTGGCCATTCTTCTGCCGTAAAGCTCCGGTTCCTGCCGGGGGCCATATTGGCCGCCATCATGGCTGCTTCTATCGGAAACGTACCGCTTCCGCAAAAAGGATCCACCAGGATCCTTCCTCCGTTCCAGGGAGTCAGCATGATCAGCGATGCTGCCAGGTTCTCCGCAATGGGCGCTTTTGCCGTCAGCTTCCGGTATCCTCTCTTATGCAGGGATTCTCCGGTACTGTCCAGTCCCACCGTTACTTCGTCTTTCATAAGGAACACTCTGACCGGAAAGCTTGCACCATCCTCCGGGAACCAGGAGATTTCATATTGTGATTTCAACCGGTCCACCATGGCTTTTTTCATAATAGACTGGATATCCGAAGGACTGAATAATTTGGACTTTACGCTGGCCGCTTTTGCTACCCAGAACTTACCGTCCTTAGGAATGTAATCTTCCCAGGGCAGACTTTTCGTTCCCTGAAACAGTTCCTCAAATGTCTCTGCGTGAAAGTTTCCGATCTTGATCAGAATTCTCTCCGCTGTGCGCAGAAAAATATTAGCTCTGCATAAAGCTTCTTCATCACCGAAAAAAGTCACACGGCCATCTGCCACATCCGTAATATCATATCCGAGGTCTGTAATCTCTCTCTTAAGCACCGATTCCATGCCGAAATGGCAGGGAGCGATCAATTCAAAACGTCTCATTCGTTCCTCCGTATCTCAATCAAACATAGGAACATTATATATGCATTCCAAAAATATGTAAATAGGGGCGTTCCTGCGAACGCCCCTGACTTCTTATGCACAAAAACTAGCAGTTCTTATTCTGCTCCTTATTCTCGCTCTGATCCCTATTCTGGTTCTTACTCTGATTCTTGTTCTGATTCTTACTGCTCTGCTTATTCTGAGAGTTCTGGTTCTCGCCATAAGAGTTACTATACTTGTTCTCGTTGTTCTGATCGTAATTATTAGACATATCTGTGACCTCCTAACAGGATTTTTAGTTACAGGAGTAGTATGTCTATTTTTCACAAAAATATGCTTTTTAATTTATGGTACTTTAGAACCAATTTTTATCTTGCATTTTTGTGACATTAGTACTATAATCATAAATGTGAATAGAAGAACCCTTCATGATTCTATTTGCACCCTTATGTATTATTTATTTATACTCCCCTCAAAAGAGCCATCAGCTTCCCCCTGATGGCTCTTTTATTATCGTTATTTATCAATTCAGCCAGTCTCGAAACAGTTTTACCAAAAACAGTACTACCAGAATCGGGATCAATACCGGTGCCAGGAAGGATAGTACTGAAAATACCGCGCTGATCACCAATACCACCACAAGGATCCCCAGAATAATCCAGACCCAGTCCGGCAGCTTCGCTAATACATCTGCCATTTTACTCCGATGGGTGCCATATTCGCCATTACCGTCTCCGTTATAACTGTGATGTACCGTCGATCCTGCCGCTTCTCTGTATTCTCCGTTTCCATAGACGGTATTACGATAGCCGGACCGATTATCACCACCATTGGTCTGAATGATCGTACGCGCAATCAGTCTCGGATCTCCCAGGCTCTCCAGTACTTCCTCTTCCGTACGGCCCTTCCGGATCTCCGTATTAATATAGTCTTCGTAATAATTGACATTATCCATAACCAAGCCGGGGGACACACGTCCGTTCAGTGCCATCCGCAGCCGGTCTATAAAATCCTGTTTGTTCATACTAATACAGCTTCCTCCATTTACCTCATTATTTTAGCATGACATAAGTACTGCGTAAATATACGGAGCGGGAAGTAATTCTAAAACTTTTCTAAAATAAAACACAAAAGCCCCGGAGACATCATCTCCGGGGCCTTAGATGTACGTGACAGGATTCGAACCCACGACCTTCTGGTCCGTAGCCAGACGCTCTATCCAGCTGAGCTACACGTACATTCACAGGTTTTCGCCTGCAACAGTATGTATTTTAACTGCTGCAGGTGAAAATGTCAATAGAATTTTTTAATTTTTTCAAACAATTTTATTTTCAGCAGATTTTTCCGATGCCGGTACAACTTTCGCATCATACTTTTCCAGAATAGCCTGCTTGAACTCTTCGTAATTATCCTCATCATCGTAGCAGGCGTATTCAATCTCCAGCGGTTCCTCCGTCTTCATCAGAAGCATTCCCAAAAGAGACTTCGCATCCATTGCGGTCTTCTGAATACGGATATCGATCGCATCATCGAATTCATTGCAGGTATCCACAAAATGTCTGATTTCATCCTCCGAATGGAAGGTAATATATAGTTTTTCTCTCATCCTTCGTTCTCCCATCTGTCCGCTTGCGGACACCCCATACCTTTGTATATTATGCCATCAAACGCATAAGCCTATCCCCACGCGCCGGTCAAACGTGGAGATGCGCGTCTTTAGCGTGCTGCCAGTGCCTGTGCGATATCCTCACGCATATCCAGCACGGCCGCACGGGAAGCATCTGCATAATTTTGCTCACCGAACTGTGCATACTTCTCCTGCTGGTATGCAGCAATGATGCCACGGGAGGAGTTGATGATGGCACCCAGTCCGTCTTCATTGAAGAAGTGTACCAGATCTGCGCCCTTGCCGCCCTGTGCACCGTAACCGGGCACCAGGATAAATGCCTTGGGCATTACCTTACGAAGTACCTTTCCCTGCTCAGGATAGGTTGCACCTACCACAGCACCTACATAGCTGTAGGAATCGCCCATGCAATCAGCTCCCCAGGCTGCAACCTTTTCTCCTACCAGCTCATACAGCGGTCTGCCATTAATTAACTGATCCTGAAATTCGCCGCTACTGGGATTGGAAGTCTTCACCAGTACAAAAATGCCCTTTTTCTCTTCCTTACAGATCTTCACAAAAGGGTTCACACCGTCGGATCCCAGATAAGGGTTCACGGTCACGAAATCCTCATCAAAACCGTAATAGCTCCTGCTACCTACCTGTACTTTTCCCAGATGTCCTACTGCATATGCTTCGGAAGTGGATCCGATATCACCACGTTTGATATCGCCGATGACGATCAGACCTTTTCCTTTACAATAATCCACGGTCTTTTTAAATGCCACCATACCGGGAATGCCGAACTGCTCATACATTGCTACCTGAGGCTTCACAGCGGGTACCAGATCATAAATTGCATCCACAATACCCTTGTTATACTGCCAGATTGCTTCTGCAGCACCTTCCAGGGTCTCACCATACTCAGCGAAAACCGCCTTTTTAATATATTCCGGCACAAATTTCATCATAGGATCCAGTCCTACCACGATCGGTGCGTTGGTTTCTTTGATTCGAGTGATCAGTTTGTTGATCATATTTCCTCCGTTCTGCAATCATTTTCATTGCATTTTATTTTCTCAATTGTGTAAATTCCCTCTGCGGTGTATCTGTAATGACCGTAGAAAAGGCACCGCCTTCGGGCGATGCCTCCTGACCTGTTTCTATTCTACCCCAACTAATGTCAGTTGGTCAACGTACTTCTTGATATTTGAAGCATTTACATATTTTTTATGGCTGTCGCCGTTTACTACCACCAGTGTCGGTGCCTGCATTACGCCGTAGCGTCTTGCCAACTCCATGTTCTCCTCCGCATCGATGGTCACGTAGGGCACATTTTTCAGATATTCCTTCACCAGCTTGCAGTTCGGGCAGGTCTTGGTCGTGAACAGATACTTGATATCCTGCGGCTGCTCCACCTTCACTTCCACGTCCTCCGAAAAATTGGACAGCGTTACCACACTTCTGGTGGGACGCTTTAAGGAAGAATGGTCAATGTCATACTCTGTTCTGTTGGCATATTCCTGTAACTTACCATCATTCCAGTTCTGCACCGGACGATAGTATCCTGTGATACGGCTGTACACCTCGGTCTTCGCCCCACAATGAGGACATACCTTCACCTCTCCAGCCAGATAACCGTGTTCCTTACAGATGGAATAGGTCGGCGACAACGTATAATATGGCAGCTTGTAATTGGAAGCGATCGTCCGCACCAGGGAAGCCGCTGCTTTCCAGTCGGGAAGCTTCTCTCCCAGGAACGCATGGAACACCGTGCCTGAAGTATACAGGGTCTGCAATTCATCCTGAATATCCAGTGCATCGAAAATATCCACAGTATAGTCCACCGGCAGATGGGAAGAGTTCGTATAGTAAGGAGTATCTCCGGGCTTTCCTGCCGTCTTGATACCGGGCCAACGCTTTCTGTCGTGCTTGGCCAGACGGTAAGTGGTGCTCTCCGCAGGAGTCGCCTCCAGATTGTAAAGGTCTCCGTACTGCTCCTGATAATCCGACAGGCGCTCTCTCATATGATTCAGTACTTCCTTGGTAAACTCCTGAGTTCTCGGATCGCTCATATCCGCTCTCAGCCAGTTGGCATTTAAGCCCACCTCGTTCATGCCGATCAGACCAATGGTGGAAAAATGATTCTCAAAGGTGCCCAGATACCGCTTAGTATAAGGATACAGTCCCTCATTTAACAGCTTTGTAATGACACCGCGCTTGATCTTCAGGGATCTTGCAGCAATATCCATCATATGATTCAGTCTTGCGTAGAATTCGTCCTTATTGGCAGACAGATATGCGATCCTGGGCATATTGATGGTGACAACACCCACGCTTCCGGTGCTCTCGCCGGAACCGAAGAAGCCTCCGGTCTTCTTACGCAGTTCCCGTAGATCCAGACGCAGTCTGCAGCACATACTGCGGACATCGCTGGGCTGCATGTCGGAATTGATATAATTGGAAAAATACGGTGTACCGTATTTTGCGGTCATCTCGAATAACAGTCTGTTGTTCTCGGTGTCGGACCAGTCAAAATCCTTCGTGATGGAATACGTCGGAATCGGATACTGGAAACCGCGGCCGTTGGAGTCGCCCTCGATCATGGTCTCGATGAATGCCTTGTTGACCATATCCATTTCCTTTTTACAATCCTTGTATTTGAAATCCATCTCCACGCCGCCTACCAGTGCCGGCAGTTCTGCCAGGTCATCGGGTACCGTCCAGTCCAGTGTAATATTGGAAAAAGGAGCCTGGGTACCCCAGCGGCTGGGCGTATTCACACCGTAGATAAATGCTTCGATGCATTTTTTCACTTCAGGATAGCTTAAATGATCTACTTTCACAAAGGGGGCAAGGTAGGTATCAAAGGAGGAAAAAGCCTGTGCTCCCGCCCATTCGTTCTGCATGATCCCCAAAAAGTTCACCATCTGATTACACAGTACGGATAAGTGTCTCGCCGGTGCAGAAGTGATCTTGCCGGTGATGCCGCCCAGTCCTTCCTTGATCAGTTGCTTTAAGGACCATCCCGCGCAGTAACCGGTCAGCATGGACAGATCATGGATATGGATATCCGCATTGCGGTGTGCCTCGGCGATCTCTTCGTCGTAGATTTCGGACAGCCAGTAGTTCGCCGTTACCGCACCGGAATTGCTTAAGATCAGACCACCTACGGAATAAGTCACCGTGGAGTTCTCCTTCACTCGCCAGTCCTCGACTTTGACATAGCTGTTGACCACATCCTTGTAGTCCAGGATCGTGGATTTCATGGTACGCATCTTCTCGCGCTGCTTGCGATACAGAATATACGCCTTCGCCACTTCCTCATAGCCGGCCTGTCCCAGTACACGCTCCACACTGTCCTGGATATCTTCTACATGGATCTCATCATTTTCCACCTTTTTCTGGAAATCTGCGGTCACACGTAACGCAAGAAGATCAATAATGTCATTATTATAGCTCATCTGCGTCGCGGTAAAAGCCTTCATAATGGCATCATTGATCTTCGTCAGTGTAAAGTCTGCTTTGGAACCATCTCGTTTGATCACCTGAAACATCTTATGTACCCCCTTAATCTCATGTCCCCATGGCTTGTGCCCATAAAACCTATTATAGTCTATTCTACAACACTTTGTGGTGGAAGTCAATCTCAGGATACAAGATATTGTGTATACATCAGTTCACCCGTCGATTTGTGCGGAGACGGCTTTACGCTCGCGTAAGGAGCCGGCTCTGTGCAAATCGACGAGGGAGCGCCATCTCATGAGCAAAAGCAGCTGCGAAGCAGCGAAAAGCCTCGAAGAGGCGTTTTTGCGAATGGCGCGGGGTGAACGGCCGCAAGCGCGAACGGCCGCGAGCGCGAATGGCGCGGGGTGAACGGCCGCTTTACGCTCTCTTCCACACCTTCCGGTACAGCACATACGCCACCATCGCGGTCACGCTCTCCGTGCAGACAAACGCCCACCATACACCGGTGACACCGATGATGCGGCTTAAGACAAATGCCGCAGGAATGATCACCGCCACATACCGCATCACAGAGATCACCAGGGAAGCCATACCCTGTCCAAGTGCCTCCAGGGCTCCGGAGCTGGTCACCGACACAGCGGACAGAATAAAGCCCAGACTGATGATATGCAGTGCCATGATACCGATGGTGATGGTCTCCGGATTCTCAGTAAACAGTCCGATCAGCCCTCCGGGGATCAGCCAACACAGTGCCGTACCGGCAGCCATGATCCCGGCCGTCAGTTCCAATGTCAGACGGTAGATCTGCTCCACACGCTTTCTCTCTCCGGCACCATAATTGTAGCCGATCAAGGGGCGGATGCCCTGAATGATACCGTTGGAAGGCAGGTAAATAAAGGTCTGTAACTTATAATAAACCCCTAGCACCAGCACATACCCCTGGGAATATGCTGCCAGAATGCTGTTCAACGCGGAGATCAACAGAGAAGGCAGGGCCATATTCAGGGTCGCCGGGATGCCGATACCATAAGTCTTGCCGCAGATCTCCCCTTCCGGGCGCAGATATTTTTTATGAAGCTTCACCGGCAAAGGATTCGCCACATAATAGATGAGATATACCAGTAACGTGATCACCTGTCCGATGCCGGTGGCAAGCGCCGCTCCGGCGATCTCCATCCGGGGAAAAGGTCCGATGCCAAAGATCAACAGCGGATCCAGTACAATATTCGTTACAAATCCGGCGATCATGCTGACCATGGTAGCCCGCATCCGGCCTACCGCCTGGAATATTTTCTCCAGTGTGATGCCTCCGGTCACAATGGCAGAAAACAGGAACACGACATTGGAATATTCCATGCCCAGTGCCCGCACCGTATCACTCTTCGTAAACATTCCCAAAAATAAGTTCATTCCGCAGAGGAACAGGACCATGAGCAGCACACCGTGCAATACGCCCAGCACCATGCCCTGAGTTGCCGTCTTATCCGCTTTTTCCTGATTCTGTGCTCCCAGATAGAAGGAAATCATGGCATTAACACCCACGCCGAAGCCCACCGCCACAGCAGTCAGCAGGTTCTGTGCCGGATAGACCAGGGAAAGTGCTGTCATGGCATCCTCACTGAGTTTCGCCACGAAATAGCTGTCCACAATGTTATAGAGGGAATTGAATGCCATGGAAAGCATCATGGGAAGTGCCATGGACATCACAAGGGGAAATATTTTCTTTTCTTTCATATAAGTCTGGTTCATTTTCTGCTCCTTATACAACAAACGCCACACAACATTTCTGCTGTGTGGCGAAAATAAGATCAAAATCTTGAAAAATCCACTGCCCTTACGGGTTTTGTAATCGAGATTTACTTTGTTCCAGTGCGTATTATAGGGAAAAAATCTCTGTCTGTCAAGCCAACACACCTAAAATTTCAGCAAACAGGTGTGAACCTTCCTCCGACTGATAGATATTAATACCGTCAATATCTGTGCTGTGGTTGGCAAATGCCGGATATAAAAACCCCGCTTCCGGTCTCCCAACCTCATAGTCTCCCGTAACCGGACCGATGGTACCGATCAGGAACTGATAGACCTCCTCGGATTCCCACTGATTCTCCTTGTCTTTTCCCTTGGTGGGTACATCGTAGCTGCCGAAGAAAAGATAAATGGCATAAGGATAGCCCGGCTGGTATTTCTCTCCAATATATTCATAAAGGGAGTACAATAATGCATCATTTTTTAATTCGCACTGCCGCAGGGCTTCCAACAGCTGTATTACGCCGCCGGGTCTCCTGGCTCCCAGGTCCAGACGATAGTTCTTCAGATTCACATTGGTATTGGAATAGGGAACGGTCTTGGCGATATTCAGATTCCTCTCCTTCTCGCTTCCGGATAATTTCAGAAAATGTGTATTGAAGCTACCGTCAATAAATCCCTCTTCATCCATGTACGCTCCGGCAATGCGGGAAAAACAGCTGCGGGACACGGTCATTCTCCTGGTCAGTTCCAACATATCTTCTCTGTCTATGTGCATTTTTAATCTCTCACCTTTCCATCATGATAACTATTCAGCGCCATGCAAAACAGTGTCCCGCGAATATGTCCGATGTAGGATTTTTTTATATTAGACTTCGTTCACAACAGCTTGCTCTTCGCATTGGCACTCTTGCTATCCGTATATTCCAGCATGGACAGTTTTCCATTTGTACAGTCGAAAATCGCAGTAGCACAGTTGCCCATATGCACCCGCCAGAAATCATCGACAGGAATATTCAGAACAGGATTCAGAATACTGCGGTTCACTCCTCCGTGAGCCACCACCAACACAGTCTCATATGTACCTTCTAATGGCAGCAATACCTGATCTACGAATTCGCCGCTTCTTTTATACAGTTGTGCAAAACTTTCCGCTCCCGCGGGGGGAATGTAGCTACCCGGGTTGGTAAAAGGCTGGCTGGCAGCATCCTTGATGGTCCGGATATCCACGCCTTCCCAGGGTCCGAAATTCAGTTCTCTGAGTCTTTCGTCTGTGGTAAGGGTGATCTTCCGGTCGCCTATGATGATCTCTGCCGTGCGCTTCGCCCGGATCAATGGTGAACAAAATGCAATTTCAAACGGAACCTCCTTTAACCGCTCCGCCGCGTCGTGGGCCTGCTCCAATCCCTGGGCATTAAGCGCAATATCCGTCTGCCCCTGCAAAAGTCCTGCCTGATTCCAGTCCGTCTCACCGTGTCTTACCAAATAGATCTTCATGTATTTGTATCCTCACAACTTCCGATAGTATTTCTGTTACAAAATACTACTGTTTTCTCTGCTTTGTCAATCGTATCGTCTTAAGTGTCGAAAAAAGAAAGCCACGCAAAGCATTATACTTTGCATGGTTCTCATCTTACAGCTCATTCTTGTTTTTAATTGGTCTTGCCTTCGTCCATTTCGTCTTCGGTAGTAATGGCAAATGCAATGTTGGTCGCATGGTCTGCAACTCTCTCCAGACCGGATACAATATCCGAGAAGATCATACCGGCTTCGGGAGAACATTCTCCCTTGGTAAGACGCTCTACATGCTTCTTCTGCAGTTCGCGTTCCTTTTCATCTACCTGATCCTCTAAAGTGATGATCTCCTGCATATGGGTCTCATCGCTCTTGGCAAACATTTCTACGGCATAACGGATGATCTTATTGACCATCTCCAGCATGTCTCCCAGTTCCTTTTGGGCTTCCTTGCTGATAGATACTCCTTCTTCCTTACGCTGTCTTGCGGCATCCGCTACATTCTCCGCATGGTCACCGATACGCTCGATATCATTCACCACATGGAACAGAGCACCCAGACTGTTCAGGTCTTCGATGGGCAGTGTCGTCTGGTTGATCTTCACCAGATAATCCGTAATGGCATGGTTCAGGAAGTTGATATTTTTCTCTACCTCGTAGACTTCCTCAATGTCTTCTTCATCCAATGTGATCAGGGCATTCATGGCACGGTTTAAGTTCTCCTCCGCCAGAGAAGCCATACGCTCCAGCTCCTTGACAACCTCTACTACTGCGGTAGCGGGGTTGAACACCACTTTGTCGCCGATGTATTTTAACTGATAGCTCTCTCTGTAACCAACCTTCTGATCTTCGCCGGGTACGATCAGGTAGGTCATCTTTACCAGCCAGCCGGTGAACGGGAACAGCATAATTACCTGTGCGATCTTGATCAGCGTATGCGCATTTGCCACGAACCGGCCGTTGTCCGCGGAGATAGACTTGATCAGTTCCACGATCTGATCACCTGCCACGAACAGAGCAATATAGATAATAACCGTACCAATGATATTGAACAGCAGATGGATCAGTGCAGCTCTCTTCGCATCCTTTTTACCGGTCATAGAAGCTAACATTGCGGTAGCACAGGCACCGATATTACATCCTAAGATAATGTAAAGTGTGATCGGTAACGGCAGCAGATCCTGATTGGCGAGCAGCAGTACGATACTGACCGTTACGGATGAGCTCTGAATAATCGCAGTCAGGGCAAATCCCATCAAGGTGGCTAAGAACGGATTCTTCAGAGACATCAGCAGATTTACTACCTGCGGCTCATTTTTCATGTTGGCCATTGCCTGGGACATGGTGCTCAGTCCCACGAACAGAATACCGAAGCCTACGACCACTTCCGCTACTTTACGGACTTTTTCTTTCTTCGTAAACATCATCACGACCACACCGACTAACAGAATTAACGGTGCTATCTTGGACAAATTAAATGATACCAGCTGTGAGGTAATGGTGGTACCGATATTGGCACCGAGGATGACTCCCGCTGCCTGATACAGATTCATCAGACCGGAGTTAACAAAGCTGACGACCATAACCGTACATGCGGAGGAAGACTGGATGATACCGGTGAAAATAATACCTACGATCATCCCCATGAAACGGTTCGTGGTAAAAATCTCCAGAATACGACGAAGTCTGGCTCCTGCTACCTTCTCAATGGAATCACTCATCAGTTCCATTCCGAATAAAAACAGTCCCAGACCTCCAGCCATTGTCAATATTGTTCCAAAGCTCATTTTTAATCCCTCAATCTCTCTTGATTCTCTTACGAAAAACCAAAATAATTATTTTCAAATTTAATCTAACTATAAACAATCCAAAATATATTTTACGAGATAGAATAAAAACTTGCAATGGATATTTTACTTTTCTTTTACGTTTCTTTACATTTTTTTACTCAATTTACGCGTTTCGCCCATCCGCAATATCCAGGTCCAGCTGTTTCTTAAGCTCTTCCAAAGATCCGAATCTGCGTTCAGGGCGCCGGAAGCTTTTCAATGCCACTTCAATCTCCTGACCGTAAATATCCTGAGCGAAATCATATAGATAAGATTCCACTCCCATCATTTTTTCGGAAGAAACCGTCGGCTTGGTCCCTACATTGCTGATGGCTTTGTAGGCCCTCCCATTATAACGGACTACCGCATAATAGACACCGTTGGGCGGCAGGAGCTTACCTGCGGGCGGCAGAAGATTTACTGTGGGAAAGCCCAGGGTATGACCGATATGGTTGCCATGTTCCACGCATCCCACGAGAGTATAGGGCATCCCCAGCATCTTTTCCGCTTCTTCCATCCGGCCCTCTTCCACCAGCTTGCGGATGTAAGTAGAGCTGACCTCGATGCCATCCACTTCGATCTTCTCTATGGTCCGGACACAAAAACCTAACTGCGGAGCCATTTTCTCTAAAAGTTCTGCATTGCCTGCTCCATTTTTTCCAAAAGACAGATCTTCACCTGCTGCCACAAAACGGGTATTCATCTGCTTCGCCAGAATCTCTGTCACGAAACGCTCCGGTTCTGTGGCTGCAGTCTCTTTTGTCAACGGGAACTCGATCAGGATGTCGATCCCAAGATGTTCGAAGAGACGCCTTTTCTCTTCTCTTGTCGTCAGTTCTTTTCCATCCGACAGTCCGAACAGCACCGCCGGTGTGGGATCAAAAGTGAAAACACAGGCTGCCAGTCCGTTCTTTTTCTTATTCAGGATTTCCTCTAAAAGTCTTCTGTGCCCTAAATGCACACCGTCAAATTTGCCGATAGCTACCGCTGTATCTTTTTCCAGATAAAAGTCTGTTGTTCCTGCAATGATTTCCAAGTCTATTTCCTGCTTTCTGTGTTACTTGGGAAGATTTTCATGGGCTTGTACCATTCTTTTACCCCGTCATACGCATAAATGCCCACAAAGCTGTCATCCTCTCTGTAGACACGCACCCACTCTCCCGCAGGGTAAGTAGTCTGCTCCATGGTCTGTCCCGGATAAAAAGCGTTCCCGTTATCGATCAATTTCCGCCATTTTTCCTCTACATGTACTGCATTAAAATCCGCAAAAATACGGTCCGTGGGAAGCAGTGCCTCCTCTAATCTGTCCGTATCCCGGAGTTCCTGCAGCTGTGCAAGTGTCAGGGCATCCGCAAGCCGGAATTCTCCGACCCTGGTGCGGACGAGACTCTGCATGGTGCCACCGCAGCCAAGCTTCCCGCCGATATCGGCACAGAGACTGCGGATGTAAGTTCCCTTGGAGCATTCCACACGGAACTTCACCACCGGAAGTCTTATTTCCAGGATCTCGATCGCCGGCAGATCCACATGTCTTGCCTGCCGTTCCACTTCTTTACCTGCCCTGGCAAGCTCATAGAGTTTTTTTCCGTTGACCTGCAGTGCGGAATACATAGGCGGAATCTGGTCATAACCGCCGACAAAGCTTTCGATCACTTCACGTACCTGTGCCTCATCCACCGCTACTTCCCGTTCTTCCAAAACGGTTCCCGTGGTATCCTGGGTATCTGTGATCTGACCCAGTAAAAGTTCTGCCACATATTCCTTGGTCCTGTCCGTCAGCATTTCGCATGCTCTGGTAGCACTCCCCAGACATACAGGGAGCACACCGGTAGCCTGTGGATCCAGTGTACCTGTGTGCCCTATCTTTTTCTGCCGGCAGATCCCGCGAAGCTTGGCTACCACATCATGAGAGGTAAAACCTGCTTCCTTATATACATTGATGATGCCGTCCATTAATCCTGTTCTCCCCGCAATTGCTTATCGATGTGCAGTGATAAATTATTGATACAGTCATGAAAAGTCCCCTTCATGGTGCAGCCTGCGGCACGTACGTGTCCGCCGCCTCCAAAGAAGGATGCCACCTTCGCCACATCAACCTTCTCATTGGAACGCATGCTGACCTTGTACTCCATTACACCGGTCTCATACATGAAGATCGCACAGTCGATTCCCTTAATATTGCGCAGCTGGTTCACTATGCCGTCCAGATCTCCCGGTACCGCATTGTAGAAATCCATGGTCTTGCGGTCCACCATGCTCACAATGCAACGGCCGTCCATAAAGCGTATACTCTCCATCAGGGCTCTGCCCATGATCTGTGTCTGCAGATACGTCTTCTGATAAAAGCTCTCCTCAATGATTTTAGAAAAATTAAATCCAAAAGAGATCAGAAATGCTGCTGCCTGCAATGTCTCCGGTGTCGTATTGGAATACTGGAATACGCCGGTATCGTGAATGATGCCGGTGTACAATGCTTCCGCAATATCTCTGTCAATGAGTTCGGCATCCATGATGTGATACAGCACCTCACAGGCACTGCCCACCTCGGGCCGGACGAGATTTACATCACCGCAGCCGGAATTGCTGATATGATGATCGATGTTGATCTTCTTTTTCGCATTCTGGAAATATTTCTCTGCGTCTCCCAGTCTGTCTGAGCTGCAATCCAGCGCAAAATATACATCAAAAGGATCCTGCTCCAGACATTCGGTCTGAATCTCATCGTATCCCTTCAGATAGGAAAACTCTTCGGAAGGCTTCTGTAAATATACGGTAACTTCTGCTTCGGGAAGGAGTTTACGCAGGTACATCTGTAAGGACAGACATACACCCACGCAGTCTCCGTCGGGACGAATATGTCCGCTGATGCCGATCTTTTTTGCGCCACGACATTCTTCACGCAAATCCATTATTCGTCACCTTCCTCTGTCTCTTCCGTATCTTCCACAACTTCATTATCCGGCTTCTGTGCCTCATCCGCTGCAATGACTTCATCGATCTTGTGGGACATGTTGACACCATACTCGATGGACTGGTCCATCACAAAAGTGATATCCGGAGTGTTGCGCAGATTGATGGTACGCGCCAGTTCTCTGCGGATAAAGCCCTCGGCGCTCTTTAAGCCCTGCAGGGTAGACTTTCTGACTTCCTCGTCTCCCAGCACACTGATCCATGCCTTACAGCTTTTTAAATCCGGTGCCACTTCCACAGCGACCACACTGGTCCAGGGACTGATCCGGGGGTCCTTAAGACCGCCCCGGATGATCTCTGCCAGAACGCGCTGTACTTCCCCGTTGACACGGGTATTTTTCACACTATTCTTTCTCATTCTTATTCCTTCTTAAAATAACTCCCTACCGTGGTACCTCCACCATGATGTAGGCTTCTACGATATCCAGCTCCTGCATCTTGTCAAAGCCTTCAAATACGAGACCACACTCATATCCTGCCTTAACTTCCTTCACATCATCCTTGAATCTCTTCAGGGAAGCCAGGTTGCCCTCGAAGATCTGCTCGCCCTCACGGGTGATACGAACTTTACAGCCTCTCTGGAAGACACCGTCTAAGACATAGGAACCGGCAATGTTACCGATAGCGGATGCCTTGAAGATCTGACGAACCTCTGCATGACCGATCACCTTCTCCTCATAGACAGGATCCAGCATACCCTTCATAGCAGCTTCGATATCTTCGATGGCCTGGTAGATGACCTTGTACAGACGTACATCCACGCCCTCTCTCTCTGCGGTTGCCTTGGCAGTCGCATCGGGACGGACGTTAAATCCAATGATGATCGCATTGGACGCTCTTGCCAGAGATACGTCGGACTCATTGATGGCACCTACACCGCCGTGGATACATTTTACTACTACTTCTTCATTGGACAGCTTCATCAGGGACTGCTTTACTGCCTCTACGCTACCCTGTACATCAGCCTTGACGATCAGGTTCAGTTCCTTCAGATTACCCTCCTGGATCTGGCTGAACAGATCATCCAGGGACATTCTGCCCTTGGTCTCTTCCAGCATCTTTTCCTTATTCTGTGCCAGGTAGGTCTCTGCATAAGATTTTGCTGTCTTATCATTATCATGTGCCAGGAATACTTCACCGGCACTGGGAACATCAGACAGACCCAGGATCTCTACGGGAGTAGAAGGTCCTGCTTCCTTGACTCTGCGTCCCTTGTCATCGATCATGGCTCTTACCTTACCATGAGCCACACCTGCAGAGATAAAGTCGCCCACATGCAGGGTACCCTTCTGTACCAGTACGGTAGCCACAGGACCGCGTCCCTTATCCAGCTCTGCCTCGATGACCAGACCTCTTGCCTTTCTCTTGGGGTTCGCCTTCAGCTCCATGATGTCTGCGGTCAGCAGGATCATGTCAAGCAGCTGGTCAATACCCTCGCCGCTTTTTGCGGATACGGGTGCAAATACGGTGCTTCCGCCCCAATCCTCGGGGATCAGCTCATACTCTGCCAGCTCCTGCTTTACACGGTCAATGTTTGCAGAGGGCTTATCGATCTTGTTCACTGCTACAATGATCTCCACACCCGCTGCCTTTGCATGGTTGATCGCCTCTACGGTCTGGGGCATTACGCCGTCGTCCGCTGCTACTACCAGGATAGCGATATCGGTCGCATTGGCACCACGCATACGCATGGCGGTAAATGCTTCGTGTCCGGGAGTATCTAAGAAGGTGATCTTACGGTCTCCCACATTTACAGTATAAGCACCGATGTGCTGGGTGATACCACCTGCCTCACGATCGGTTACGTTGGTCTTACGGATAGCGTCTAACAGGGAAGTCTTACCATGGTCAACGTGACCCATAACACAGATTACGGGAGGTCTCTCCACCATATCTGCCTCGTCTTCTTCGTCTTCCTTCAACAGTTCTTCGATAACATCTACCTTGACCTCTTTTTCACAGAGAATGTCATATTCCATGGCAATGTTCTCTGCATCTTCATAGGAGATCTCCTGGTTCACGGTTACAATCTTACCTTCCAGGAACAGCTTCTTGATGATGGCTGCGGGCTGTAACTTCATCTTCTCAGCCAGTTCTTTGATGGTAATGGATTCCGGCAGCACGATCACCTTGATCTGCTCTTCCTGTACCTCTTCCTTTTTCTTTTCCGGCTTGATGAAACGTCCGGGCTTGTTCTTCAGTGCGTCCTCGTCCTCGTAGATATGGTCCTTCTTGGAACGCTTGTTGTCCTTCTCCTGGCTGAAACGTCTCTTTTCATCTTCGCGCTTCTTCTCAATATCTTTACCTGCAGGTTCCGGAGCGAAGCCCTTATTCTGTCTGTTATCTCCGAATCGATTACCCGATCCGCCATTGCCTCTTTGGTCGCGGCCGTTATTGCCGTAACCGCGCTCACCGTTGCCGTTATTCCTGCGATCACCCTGGCCGCCTTCCATACCCGGACGACCCTGTCTGTTAAATCCGCCTCCCTGAGGTCTGCCATTGCCCATACCTCCTCTGTTTGCGTTCTGTCCGCCCTGTCGGCTGCCCTGACCACGATCGTTCTGACCACGATTATCACGGTTCTGTCCGTAATTATTCTGACCGTAACCACTCTGACGGTTGTCGCGGTTATTGTTCTGCGGTCTCTCCGCAGGTCTGTCCGCAGGTCTTGCCTGTGCAGCTGCGGTATTGGTATTCTGCGCTGCCTGCTCTTTTACGGGAGCCTGTGCAGCTGCGGTATTATTTACAGGCTTTTTCGCAGGCTGCTGTCCCTTATTGCCGGGTACCATTGCCACACTGGGTGTGGGTGAAGGCGGGGTCAGCGGCTTGATGGGACGTACGGGAGTCTGTGCCTGCACACGGTTATTGTAAGAATTGTTCTGATAGCCGTTGTTCTGATATCTGTTATTCTGTCCCTGGTTCGGACGCTGTCCGCCGGCATTTCTCTGTCCCTGTCCGTTCTGTCCGCCCTGACGCTGTCCGGGCATCTTGGAATTCTGCGGGTTACTTACGAAAATAATCTTTTTCTTCTTTTTCGTTTCCTCGGGAGATTTTGTTTCCTCCTGCGCCTTTTCCTCAACAGGCTTTGTATTTTCAGCCTTTGCCGGAGCTTCTTTTTCCACAGCGGGTGCTGCTGCAGCCTTCTTCTGTCCTAAGCTGTTACGTACCAGCGCTGCTGCATCCTCTTCCAACGAACTCTGTGCTGCCTTTGCCTCAATTCCTTTTTCCTGTAAAAAATTCAATATATCCTTACTCTGTAGTTCTAATTCTTTTGCGAGTTCATGTACTTTGATTTTCGCCATGCTTTCCTCCATTCTGCCTAACCGGGCAAATTCGCTTCCAATTGCTTGATGAGTGCATCTGCCAGTCCCGCATCACACACACCTACCGAAGATCTTAAGTTCCGGCCGATCGCCCAGCCGAGCTCCTCTTTTGTGCCATATTCGTATACCGGGACTTCATAATAGGAACATTTGTCGTGAAACAACTTTTTCGTATTGGCGGATGCATCTTCTGCAACGATCACCAACATGGCAGAACCTTTTTTCACAGCGTCCTCCGTCTGGAATTCACCGCTTACCAGGTTACGCCCCCTCATCGCAAGTCCCAAAAGGGAATAAATCTTATTCTGTTTCAAGCTGATCAAACTCCTTTTCCAGCATATCATAACTTTCCGGAGAAATACTCATCTTGAAAGAACGCTCTAAGCCTTTATTCTTCCGGGCCTTCTGCAGACATTCCTTCTGTCTGCATATATATGCACCGCGTCCGTTCTTTTTGCCCGTTGTATCTAAACAGATCTCTCCTTCCGGAGTCTTCAGAACACGCAGCATTTCTTTTTTGCCTTTCATTTCTCCGCAGCCTACGCACTGCCTCAGTGGAATCTTTTTTGCCATTGATTATTCCTGCTCTCCATCAAAATCGTCTTCGGTTTCATCCTCGTAATCATCCACATAATCCTCATAACGGAAGCCGGGAGCATCCTTGGCCTGTGTCTCGGATTTGATGTCGATCTTGTAACCGGTCAGCCTTGCTGCCAGTCTTGCGTTCTGACCTTCCTTACCGATCGCCAGAGACAGCTGATAATCGGGAACGACTACCTTTGCGGTCTTCTCATCGGGATCCGCAAATACTGCTACGATCTTGGCAGGAGAAAGTGCATTCTGGATCAGGTTACCGGGGTTCTCATCCCAGTTCACGATATCGATCTTCTCACCGCGCAGCTCTTCTACGATAGCATTGACACGGGCACCGTTCATACCTACGCAGGCACCGACCGCATCCACGTTAGGGTTGTTGCTCCATACAGCGATCTTGGTACGGCTGCCAGCCTCTCTGGCAATGCTCTTGATCTCTACGGTACCATCCTTGATCTCGGTAACTTCAGACTCAAACAGTCGCTTTACCAGTTCCGGATGGGTACGGCTGACATTGATACGGGGTCCCTTCGGGGTATTCTTCACTTCTACGATGTAGACCTTGATACGCTCGGTGGGTTTGAAGACTTCACCCTTCACCTGCTCATTCTCGGTCAGCATGGCATCTGCCTTACCCAGGTTGATGCTGATGTTTTTGCCGACATAACGCTGTACCACGCCGGTGACAACATCCTTTTCCTTCTCATAATACTGATTGTAGATCACGCTTCTCTCTTCTTCACGGATCTTCTGTAAGATCACGTTCTTGGCATTCTGGGTAGCGATACGTCCGAATTCCTTGGACTTGATCTCTACATGGAGCATGTCGCCGACCTGTGCCTTTTTGGAGATTTCCTGTGCATCCTCCAGAGCAATCTGTAAGCAGTCATCCTCTACATCGTCCTTCGTGGGTACGACTTCCTTCTCAGCATATACCAGAAAATCGCAGGTTTCTCTATTGATCTCCACATGGACATTGTCAGCCTTTCCAAAATGGTTCTTGCAGGCTGTCATCAGGGAATTCTCGATGGCTTCAAACAAGGTCTCCTTGCTGATCTCCTTCTCCTTCTCCAGAATGTCCAGTGCCTCCATTAATTCCTTATTCATCATTTCCTCCATTCCGGCTTTCGCCTTTTCTTAGTGTATGGTTTCTTCTTATTATCAAAAATCCAGTGCCAGGCGGATCAGTGCGATGTCTGCTCTGGCAAAAGTTCTCGGGGTTCCCTCTTCTGTGATCGTAACCGTATCTGCATCAAAGCTTTCCAGAATGCCGGAAAATTCCTTGCATTTGTCGATGGGTTTAAACAGTTTGATCTCCACCTCTTCGCCGATGCTCTTCTGTAAATGCTTATCCTTTTTCAGAGTTCTGCCCAGTCCCGGGCTGCTGACCTCCAGAATGTATGCATCCGGAATGAAATCCGCCTTGTCGAGAGCTTCGGATAATGCTCTGCTGACATTTTCACAATCCAGAATATTCACACCCTCCGGCTTGTCGATGTAGGCTCTCAGATAGTAGTCACTGCCTTCCTTCACATACTCCACATCGTAGATCTCCACCTGGTTTACTTCTGCGATGGGCGCAAGCAGTTCTTCGGTTCTGCTTTCGTAGTCCTCTCGTTTGGACATGTATGCCCTCCTTTACTGATATGAACTGTCGTCACAACAACAAGAAAGAGTGGCACGCGTCCACTCTTACTCTAGTAATCATCTTTAAACTATACACAGTATAGACCCTGTGTAAAAAAAAGTCAAGTCTTAATAATCGGTTTTATTCTTTAGTATATCACGTTCTCCCCAGCCTTGCCTTAAAATCCTTATATCCAAAATGCACCAGTTCTTCACAGGTTCCATCTTCCCGGTACACCCAGATCGCCGGAAGGGGCATTCCGTTAAAGGTATTGTTCTTACAGGTGGTGTAGATCGCCTGTCTCTCAAAATCGATTTATTTTAACATTACTATAATTGTTTTGTCAATTACTTTTGATCTGTTTCTCATTTTTCTTGTTTTTTGCCATTTTCCCGACAACAAACCCAAAGACATTCCGCACTCCGGGGCCTGCGAAAAAGATCTGCCAGCACAGCGCCATGGGGAAGTTCTGCTCCCTTTTCCAGTGCGATGTTGTAACAGACCATGGCGTACACCATAACGAACGCCATGATCAGGGTGAGAATAATGTTCTGTAATTTTGTTTTCGGCATAATTGGATGCCCTCCTTTTCTAAAAATGAGCGCAAAAAGACACATGTGTGTTGTTCGTTAATCAGTGAGCAGTGCGCACATGTGTCGTTTCCAATTCTTACCTAAAGTCTTTATGCTGTTTTACTATTTTTGCAACGGTGAGATTTTATCACATAGATTCCGGAAAAGTCAATATGAAATAATGCATTTTTTCTTCCACGGCTTCCTTCTGCTGTTCCCGGATACAGCCGGTAAGTATCATTTCCTATTTCTGATCGCCATCCATATCCACAAGCATAAAATCATAAATTGTAAATGATGTTGTCAAAGTCCCGTCATGCCAGTAATACTCATCCCAATAAAATTCCTGACAGCCTTCATTTGCACTGACAAACCGCAAACGGGACTGTCCTTTCGAACAGTCCCTGAAGAGAAAAAGAGTCCCCAAAAGGATTTTCCATGTATATCCCTTTGTTTTTAGGTAAGATTAATTTTAGACTTTCTTTTATACATTTTTCATCTATTTCTAAAATGTCATTCCTTTAAAACTAAAATATAGTAAAATAGACTTCATCAAATCTTAAAAGAAAACATTTAAATAGTGCTGCATCTGCGGCAGAATGAGAGGCAATATGAGGAGTTTCGGTGAGATCCTTACATCCCTGCGGGAAGAACGGGGCATCTATCAGAAGGAACTGGCTGCCATATTAAAAGTATCCGTTGGCACCGTCTCTAATTACGAGAACAATATTCACTTCCCGGATCAGGAAGCATTACTGCAGCTGGCTGATTATTTCGGAGTGACCGTTGATTATCTGTTGGGGCGTACTTCCTATCGTTATAGTCTGGATACCTTAAATGAAGAATATGCTCCCGGCATGACCGTGGCTGAGCTGGTGGACATCATACAGCATTTCAGTCCCCAGAACACGGCATCCTTTCTGGATTATATCGAACTTCTGCAATTACGACAAAAGGCAGAGGATTGCTCCTCTACCTCGTAGATAAAAACTGCTGCTCCCGGATGGCCGTCTGGTCGTCCGGGTAATTTTGTAAGTAGGCTTTTAACAGCACTGCCGCTTTCTGATAATCCTGCAGATATTCATATGCTACGATCTCGTTGAAGGACAAGGTCTGCATCAGGCTGTTCCCTTCGATCTGTTTTCCTGCCTGAAATGCTTCCAATGCCTTCTGGTAGTCTTTTTTCGCCATCTCACATAATCCCAGCTGATTATAGATCTCCGCATCCGGTCCCTGCTTGGACAGGTAATTGCTGTACACACTGGAGGCATAATTATAATCTCCGGTGGCAGCATAAGCTTTCCCCAGGTACAGATAGCTGTCCACTCCACCCTTACCCTTGGCTTCTTCCAGTGCCAGGTAGGCTTTCTGATAATCTCCCATGTAATAATAAATACGACCGCTGTCATAGGCATCCAGCTTTTTGTCGGTATTCAGTACATTTTGCAGATACTCCTGCCCGACTTCCCGGTATCCGTAGTCTGCCAGAGCTTCGTAGATCTCGATCAGCCGGTCATAATTTTTCGGATCCATAGAGATTGCCTTGTCGAAATCTGCCTTGGCACTCTCGTAATCTCCCAGTTCCAGTTCCGCCGATCCCCGCAGGAAATAGGCGTCCTTCTCCTCCGGCTTCAGTTCCAGAATGGCATCATATACCTTTTTTGCCTCCGCAGGCTGTCCGTTCTTCCGGTAGGCGGCTGCGAGATAATAGTTCATATCGTAGTCTACATTCTGCACCCAGCCGTCACTAAGCTCCAACGCCTCTGTAAAATACTGCACTGCCTGATCATATTCTGTCAGCCCCATGCTGGCAATCCCCCGGCCTCTTGCAATAAGACGGCTGTTCTCCTTCTGTGCTTCCGCTTCGTCAAAGGCTGTCAATGCACCCTGATAATCCAGTGTTTCCACCAGCTGCATCCCCTCGGTGATTTTCGTAGTATCATTTCCGCAGCCTGTCAGCATGCTTATCATCAGACAACAGATTCCTGCCATCACTATTTTCTTATGTGTTTTACCCATGCTTTCCTCCACGGTATTGTCAAGGTGTCTTACTGCTCGTCCAGTTTAGAAGTACAATGAGGACATCTCGTAGCATCAATAGCGATCTCGCTCTTACAGAATGGGCATTTCTTCGTCGTAGGTGCAGCCGGAGTCTCCTCTTTGTGGTGCAGGGTGTCTCCCAGCTTGTTAATGAATTTTACCAGGCAAAAGATCACAAATGCTGTGATCAGGAAATTGATGACCGCTGTGATAAAATTACCGTACATCAACACCGGTGCGGTGTCACCGCTTCCCAGCTTCACATATAAATTAGAAAAATCCGTGCCTCCGAAGATTGCCAGAACCGGAGTAAGGATGTCCTGATTCAGAGAAGTAACGATAGCGGTAAATGCGCCGCCGACGATCACGCCGACTGCCATATCCATTACATTTCCCCTCAGAATAAACTTTTTAAATTCCTGCATGAATCCGCTTTTCTTGCTCATTTTTCTCTTCCTTCCTCTTATGGTATACTGTTCGGCCCGCGCCATTCGCAAAGTCGCGCTGCCGCGCTTTCCGTCACTTCGTGACTACCTTTGCTCATGAATTGGCGCTTGACTCATGGACATATTCGTTCACGCAATCATGCAAGCATGATTGTGTCTCTCGTATATGTCCATGGTCGAACTGTTTTGTTTCATAATAGCATACACCCCTTGAAACCTCAATAGGAAATGGGGTATACTCTTTTCAGAAAATACAGTAAGAAATAGAAGGAATACTATTTATGCAGCGGATCAATGAAGACATCAAAACCGGCAATTTCAAACAGATCTACCTGCTCTACGGAGAGGAACGTTATCTGAAGAACCAGTACACGACCCGTCTGCGTAAGGCATTGTGTCAAGACGGCGACGAAATGAATACCCATTTCTATCAGGGGAAGGATTTCTCCTTGGGACAGGTCATCGATCTGGCAGAGACGCTGCCTTTTCTGGCAGAGCGCCGTGTCATGTTCTTCAAAGATACCGGTCTCTTCAAAGCCGGCGGGGAAAAGCTGGCGGAATACCTGGCAACCCCCAACGACACCACCTTTTTCGTGTTCACGGAAAGTGAAGTGGATAAGCGCAGCAAGCTCTACAAAGCCGTGCAGTCCAAGGGATATGTGGCAGAGTTCACAGTACAGGATGAAAATACACTGAAACGTTGGATTGCCGGTATTCTGGGCAAAGAAGGGAAAAAGATCTCCGAAAACACCGCGCAGCTCCTGCTCTCCAAGACCGGCACCGATATGGAAAATATCCAGATGGAGCTGGAGAAGCTGATCTGCTATTGTCTGGACCGGGATGTGGTCACCGCAGAGGATGTAGAAGCTGTCTGCACCACCCGTATCACCAACCATATCTTCGATATGGTAAATGCCATTGCGGAAAAACAGCCGCAGAAAGCCTTACAGCTCTATTATGATCTGCTGGCATTAAAAGAACCGCCCATGCGCGTACTGTTCCTGATCGCCAGGCAGTGTAATCTGCTGCTCCAGACCAAGGAGTTAAAAAACAGAGGTCACGACAATAAGACCATTGCCTCCAAAATCGGTGTACCGCCCTTTGCTGCCGGAAAATATGTGGCACAGGCGTCCCATTTCAAGACTTTCGTGCTGAAAAATGCAGTAAAGCAGTGCGTGGAGACTGAGGAGGCCGTGAAATCCGGACGGATGAATGATATGATGAGTGTGGAGATACTGATTTTGTCGGTATTGCCCTCGTAAGCTTGCGAAATGCATTGAGTGAGTTCTGCTCACGATATAGAAAAGTCCATGGACAGTTTTCCTGCTCATGGACTTTTTATTTGCATTACTTTTATTACCATGTTACATATTCAGATTCAAAGTAATGGTCTTCTGCAATGATACCTGTGACGCCTTGAACTTTTTTGGATATACATCTTTGTATCTGTAAATACTCAGAATAATTCCCGCCAATGCGTAAGACAGTAAAATATTATCTCTGCCAACAGATAAGAACGGCAGGAATGTTGTCGTCAGCGGGATCCATCCAAAAATTCCGGCAAGATTCAGGAGAACATTTAATAAAATGATCATTCCGCAACCGAATCCCATCACTGTGCCAAGTTCATTTTTCTGTCTGACAGAAGTTCCGAGCATAAACACTACCAATGCCGCCAGGAGAACGACCACAACAATTCCCACTGACTTTCCATAACTATTCAGAATATAGGAAAAAACGTAAGCTTTATTAAATTCCGGCAGACCTTCGAGCACATCATTTCCACTATTTCCCCAAAACGAAATGTTCTCATTAAATTTATGAAGCATGGACGTCATATAATAGGCATCTCCGGAAGCGGTGAAATAGGAGCGGATCCTTGCTTCCTGATATACTGCCAGCATATGAAATGCGTACATTGCAGCCAGTAACAGGACCGGTAATCCCGCAAGAAACAACCCCAAGCCAATAATCGTCTTTTTGACGGGCAGTTTAAACCACCCCTTCCAAACAGCCACCGTAAGTTCCATCAGCATACTGATCATCATGATGACAGCCACACCGAGGCTTGGAATCCGGAATGTAATAAATACCGGAAGGATCAGCCACAGGAGTGCTTTGCACAGTGCAAAGACGCCGCCGTCCCTGTATTTGTATAAGATAGCTCCGTAAATCGGTACATAGAACATCATCAGAGAAGTAACTGACACCCGAAGCCTTCCAAATCCGATCCAGTTGCCGATTCCGTCGACATCCAGACCACCGAAGCCTGCCACCCGCAACCCTTCCAGAATCAGAATAGCTCCTCCGATGAACCTGGAGTACTTTGCAATTACGGTATAATCCAGGAAGTAGATCACACACATGAGGAGGAATCCAATAGCAACGGCTGAGCCAAACCCCTCCGCAGCATACCGGTATCTTTCCTGCATCCCTATTTCCAGCTCCTGATAACCGGGTTGTCTTAGAATGGATTGCTGTAGCAGGAGGCCCAGCAGGCTTAAAACTCCTACGATCACAAGTAACTTCCATGCAATCTTAGGCTTGTGGATCCTGTCCAGCGAGATCCCCACTTCTACCGGATCTCCCATGTCCGTAACCGCATTTTTCTCTGCTTCCTCATAGCTCATTCCCTCGGAAAGATTGTCTGCGATCTGGCATTCTATATGGTCTCTTATCTCCTCAGCGATATAGGGTCTGGCTTTTTTACAGCGGATCTGTGACAGCAGTTTTTCCAAATATGTCTCCATCCTTATACCCCCATTGCCAGAACGCTGGTGACCGCGGATTGATATTCCATCCACTCCGCTTTTTTTGTTTCCAGTAATTTTCTGCCCTCTTTCGTAATACTGTAATACTTCCTCGTCTTGCCTGCATATTCCTGCTCATATACCGTAAGCAGGCCCTTCGCTTCCAGCCCATGCAACAGCGGATACAGCGTACCTGCTTTTAACTCGAACACGTTACAGGATTTTTTCCGCAGTGTATCGATCATCTCGTATCCGTACATATCCTTCTCCGCCAGTAATCTGAGCAGAAGCATCGTCATACTTCCCGACATCAGTGATTTGTCCACAGCCATTTTTGTCCTCCTTATATAGATAGCCGATATATATCGTTGTCTATAATATATATCGGCTATCTATATATGTCAATATTTATTTTTCAAATCGATCACTAATACAGTTCGACTTCATCTACTATTTCATATTTGTTATCCTTGTTTTCCACTTTCCTTATGACGAATATCATATCAGAGACTGTCTCGCTTTGGTCTTTAGAGGTCACCACATATCGGTTGTCTCCCTGTTGCTTCCATATTTTGATGGAGTCTTCATCAATGCCCCAGGCGAAACCATCCGCTTCCGCACGGTACAATTTGTCATCCACTTCGGCGTATAGATTTCCCAGGTAAGTAGTGTCTGCTGATAATATCATTATACAATTGAACAGTCGGAAACGCAATTGAGCGAATGGCAACTTCAAAATTATTCCCACATTCCCGTTACAAAGCACATCAGTGCCGCCCAGGTATATAAGGGATAGAAAAGCCCCTGATCATCCACGCCGTCTTTTAGGATTTTCTGTGCTTCTTCTTGGGACACCAATAAAAAGCCGTCAAAGCATTCCGTACCTACGGCACCTTCCTGGCTTACCTTCGGCATTTCTTCCCTGTTCAGAGTGATCTGCACCAGTGCATTGCTCTCGTCCGTCATGCCCGGGGTGCTGAATACCAGGGGATTCACCAGACGGATGCTGTCACTTTCCTCCAGTGTAATGCCGGTCTCTTCCCGCAATTCCCGGATGGCTGCATGAAACACCGGATTTTCCTGTGCCGCATCCTCCGGGTCCAACAGTCCTGCCGGAACGCTTAACAGGAACTGTCCTGCAGGATAGCGATACTCACGGCTCAAGCAGAGTCTCGGCTCCTGTCCGCTGATTTTTAGGATTACGACACAGCTCACCGCATCCGGCAGCATCTGTTTAAATTCTTCGTCATTTTTTACTGCCGCCAGATTCTCAATGCTTCTTCTGGTGGCATCAAAATAATGTTTTCCGGGCTCATATTGCAGGTCAAATACTTTGATGAATCTGCTGTCATAGACGGTCTCTACCTGTTCTTTTTTTATGATCGGTCTGTTCTCCATTTTCATTTCCTCTTTCCAGTCTGCAGAGGACCTGTTCATAACGTCTCTCCGCCTTTTTCCAGTGGATCAGCTTATGCCACCCCACCACATAATCCGGTCTGCGGTTCCGGTACTGTAAATAATAGGCATGTTCCCACACATCTATCAGAAATATGGGAGTATACAATCTCAGATCCGGCACATCCTGGTTTGCTGTGGTCAGGATCATAAGCGTTCCATCCTGATCACTTACAAGCCATACCCAGCCGGAGCCAAAGACTCCCGTGGCTGCCTGGGTCATCTGCTCTTTCCATTGTCTCACCGATCCGTAATCCCGGATCAGGGCCTCTTCCAATGTTCCGCAGGGTTCCTGCCCCACAGGGCTTCGCATACTGTCAAAATACAGCTGGTGGTTGTATACGCCGCCACCGTTATTGTGAATACTTTCCCGGGCTTCCTCCTGCAAGGATGCAAGTTTATTATCCTCCGAAGTGAGCAGTTCCGTCAAGGTCATTTGCTGTAACTGAGGATAATCCGCAAGAATTGCATTCAGCTTGTCTACATAGGTCTGATAATGCTTATCATGGTGAAAATGCAGTGTCTCCTCATCCAGTACCGGAAGCAGGGCATCATATTCATAGGGCAGAGGCTGTGCGACAAAAGGATAATGTTCTTCTAACATAAGGCTCCAATCCGCCTGCGGGATACAGGCTTGCGATCATACAATATTTACCATACGCCTATTATATGCCGCACTTACGGATTTTATTTTCGGATTTGCACTTTTGCAGTCAGCGTTCTTCTCTTTTTGACATAAATCAAGCAGGAGAGAAAATTTATTAAATATTCCCTCCTGCTCAATTCCATTTTTTATATTTTTACAGCTGTGCAATATCCACCAGTGTCAGTTCCTTGCAATCGTTCATATGCTCCATGCTGGTCACGAGAGCATTGGCGGTGTCCATTGCGGTGATGCAGTAGATACCGGTCTCGATAGCGGTACGACGGATCAGGAAGCCGTCTCTGGTCTTGTCGCGGCCCTGAGTAGGGGTATCGATGACAAGGTCGATCTTGTGTCCCAGGATCAGGTCCATAACGGTCGGGGATTCCTGAGAGATCTTGTTGACCTTTCTCGCCTTCACACCTGCCTCATTCAGAGCTGCTGCGGTACTTCTGGTAGCGTAGATGGTGTATCCCAGCTTCTCGAAGCGTCTTCCGATCTCGATTGCTTCTCCCTTATCCGCATCCTTTACGGTAATGATCATGTTCTTATACTTGGGCAGTTCCACACCTGCCCCCAGGAATGCCTTGTACAGTGCCTCGTTGAAGCTCTTGGCAATACCCAGGCACTCACCGGTGGACTTCATCTCCGGTCCTAAGCTGATCTCGGCACCGCGGATCTTCTCGAAGGAGAACACAGGCATCTTGATGGCAAAATACTCTGCCTCAGGCTGTAAGCCGGGCTCGTAGCCAAGCTCACGGATGGTCTTGCCGATGATCACTTCGGTAGCCAGATCCACGATAGGAATACCGGTTACCTTACTGATATAAGGTACGGTACGGGAAGAGCGGGGGTTAACCTCAATGACATATACTTCGTCACCGATGGCAATGAACTGGATATTGATCAGTCCCTTGACATGCAGTGCCTTTGCCAGTCTTCTGGTGTACTCTGCGATCTTCTCTTTTACTACTTTATCAATGGTCGGAGCCGGATATACGGAGATACTATCTCCGGAGTGGATACCGGTTCTCTCGATATGCTCCATGATACCGGGGATCAGGATATCGGTACCGTCGCATACAGCATCGACCTCGATCTCCTTACCCTGTAAATACTTATCTACCAGGATCGGGTGATCCTGTGCGATACGATTGATGATCTCCATGAACTCTTCGATCTCTTCATCGGAGATAGCGATCTGCATGCCCTGTCCGCCCAATACATAGGAAGGACGTACCAGTACGGGATAGCCCAGTCTGTTGGCAACCGCCTTAGCTTCCTCTGCGGTGTATACGGTACCGCCGGCTGCACGGGGGATCTCGGTCTCTTCCAGAATCTTGTCGAACAGCTCTCTGTCCTCAGCGGCATCTACATCCTCCGCCTTGGTGCCCAGGATGGGCACGCCCATCTTCATCAGGCTCTCGGTCAGCTTGATAGCGGTCTGTCCGCCGAACTGTACCACAGCACCATCAGGATGCTCGATATTTACGATAGATTCCACATCTTCCGGAGTCAAGGGCTCGAAATACAGCTTGTCCGCAATATCGAAGTCGGTACTTACGGTCTCCGGGTTGTTGTTGATGATAATGGTCTCATAGCCTGCCTTGGAAAATGCCCAGGTAGCATGTACGGAACAATAGTCGAACTCGATACCCTGTCCGATACGGATAGGACCGGAACCCAGTACCAGGACTTTCTTGCGCCCGGTGGTCTCCTTGGCTTCGCACTCGCCGCCAAATACGGAGTAATAATAAGGAGTGGAAGCTGCGAACTCTGCGGCACAGGTGTCTACCATCTTGTAAACAGCCTTAATGCCGTTGTCATAACGCATCTTCTTGATCTCTTCCTCGGTCTTGCCGGTCAGTCTTGCGATGACGTTATCCGGGAACTCGATTCTCTTGGCTTCCTTCAGCAGATCCACTGTCAGGGGCTGTGTCTCCAGTGCATGCTCCATCTCGGTCAGAATGGCGATCTTGTCAATGAACCACAGGTCGATCTTTGTAATGTCGTGGATCTGTTCATAACTGATACCCTTACGGATTGCTTCAGCGATCACATAGATTCTCTGGTCATCCACGATCTTCAGACGCTCTAACAGTTCCTCCACAGACAAAGTGCTGAAATCATAGCTGCGCAGGCAGTCCACATGCTGCTCCAGGGAACGGATGGCCTTCATCAGTGCTCCCTCGAAGTTATTGCAGATACTCATAACCTCACCGGTTGCCTTCATCTGTGTGGTCAGAGTACGCTTTGCAGTGATAAATTTATCGAAAGGCAGTCTGGGGATCTTTACTACACAGTAATCCAGTGTCGGCTCGAAGCTGGCATAGGTCTTGTGGGTAATGGCATTTTTGATCTCATCCAGAGTAAAGCCCAGTGCGATCTTCGCTGCTACCTTTGCAATGGGGTAACCGGTCGCCTTACTTGCCAGTGCAGAAGAACGGCTGACACGGGGATTCACCTCGATAACACAATATTCAAAGCTGGTGGGATGCAGTGCAAACTGTACGTTACATCCACCGGTGATCTGCAGTTCGTTGATGATCTTCAGAGCGGAAGTACGTAACATCTGGTACTCCTTGTCGCTCAGGGTCTGGGAAGGCGCTACTACGATACTGTCTCCGGTATGCACACCGACGGGATCGATGTTCTCCATGTTACATACAGTGATGCAGTTGCCTGCGCTGTCACGCATTACTTCGTACTCGATCTCTTTCCAGCCCGCGATACAACGCTCTACCAGTACCTGTCCTACACGGGACAGACGTAAACCGTTCTCCAGTATCTCTTCCAGTTCTACCTGATTGTGTGCGATACCGCCGCCGGAACCGCCCAGGGTATAAGCAGGACGCAGTACAACAGGATAGCCGATGGTGTTGGTGAATTCCACACCGTCTTCCACGTTCTCAACGACCTTGGATGCTGCACAGGGCTCGCCGATACGCTCCATCAGATCCTTGAACTCCTGACGGCCTTCCGCATTACGAATGGTAGCTGCGGTAGTACCTAACAGCTTTACATTGTGAGCTGCCAGGAAACCGGATTCCTCCAGCTCCATGCCGAGGTTCAGACCAGCCTGTCCTCCCAGGGTGGGGAGAATGCTGTCGGGCTTTTCCTTTTCAATGATCTGCTCCAGAACCTTTACGTTCAGGGGCTCAATATATACCTTATCTGCGATATCTTTATCGGTCATGATGGTCGCAGGATTGGAGTTCACCAGGATTACCTCTACTCCCTCTTCCTTCAGGGAACGGCAGGCCTGGGTACCTGCATAGTCGAATTCCGCTGCCTGTCCGATGACAATAGGACCGGAGCCGATTACCATTACTCGTTTTACATTAGGATTCTTGGGCATCTTAGTTCTCTCCTCTCATCATATGAATGAACCGGTCAAACAGGTAACCGGAGTCCTGGGGTCCCGGACATGCTTCCGGATGGAACTGTACGGTGAAAATATTCTTGCCGGTGTAGGACAGGCCCTCGTTGGTACCGTCGTTGACATTGATGAATGCGGGAACCGCTACGGACGGATCCAGTTTATCGGTATCTACCACATAGCCGTGGTTCTGAGAGGAAATATATACTCTTCCGGTCATCAGATCCTTTACCGGATGGTTGCCTCCTCTGTGTCCGTATTTCATTTTATGGGTATCTGCGCCGGTAGCCAGAGCCATCAGCTGATGTCCCAGACAGATTGCGAAAATAGGGATCTCGGTATCGTATAACTTTTTGATCTCGGCGATCACACCGGTACACTCCTTGGGGTCTCCCGGTCCGTTACTTAACATGATACCGTCGGGATTATCATCAATGATCTCCTGTGCGGGAGTTCCTGCGGGGTATACGGTCACCTCACAGCCTCTCTCTGCCAGGGATCTGGCGATATTTCTCTTAGCTCCCAGGTCTAACAGAGCTACCTTCAGTCCCTGTCCGGACAGCTCCGTTACCAGTGCCGGCTTAAGCTCTCTGACACCTTTTTCATAAGCTTCTTTATCAAAACGCGCTGCACCGGAGAGAGGTCCGTTCTGTGCCAGCTCCGTGGTGGGCGCTACCACATATTTTTCCCTGCAGGTCACCTTTTCCACGACCTTGCCTGTAGTATACTCCTTCAGCTTCGGAAGTACTTCGTTCAGGTCATAGGCTTCGTTGGTGGTGATCATGCCGTTCATGGTACCCTTCTCACGCAGGATCTTGGTCAGCGCACGGGTATCGATACCGGCGATACCGGGCACGCCGTTCTCCTCTAAGTATTCCTGTATTGTGCAGTCACAGCGGAAGTTGCTGGGAATACGTGAAAGCTCTCTGACGATGAATCCATCCGGCCAGGGTCTCTCCGACTCGCAGTCATCCCTGCATATGCCATAGTTACCGATCAGGGGGTAAGTCATGCATACAGCCTGTCCTGCATAGGACGGATCCGTCAGGACCTCCAGATATCCGGCCATGGATGTGTTAAATACGATTTCACTGATGATCTCTTTGTCTGCACCGATGTGCGTTCCATCGAACACCGTTCCATCTTCCAAAATCAAAAATGCCTTCATTCTTTCCTCACATTCTGCCGCTTTTTGCGACGTTTGTATTTCTCTCAGTCTCCTACAATACCTGCGAATTGCTCCGCTGAGTATCTGCAATGTCTACGATACCTACGAATTGCTCCGCTGCTTCGCAGCTCTCGCAATTCTGAAAACATTCGGATTCCACTGCATCCTCATGTTTTGGCGATTTAAATCGGCACCTGCCTCCCCGTGCAAGCGCGGTCGGCCTCTGCCGTTTAAATCTGGTATCTGCATAATCGATTCATTATATCATAAAAAAAAATGCGTCGCAATAGACCCTGTCTGCATAAAAACCTACAAAAAACCTCTCCGCAATCCCGATACTCCTTGGAGAATCTGACAAAGCTATGTAAAAGCTTACAATTTCCATTGCTTTTTCCACCGGGTCTGATATAGAATAGATATGTATTTTCTATTTTTCAATTATCACAAAACGCTGTTTTCCTACAGCAGATTGGACAGGCATCTATGGATCGTATCGAAAATGCTCAAATGAACTCCCTGGGAACCCGCAAACTCTATTATGAAGATGTACATCAGACGGATTTCACCGCTGTGGTAATGGAATGTGTTCCCGACAAGGAAGAGGGATATTACAGGATCGTTCTGGACGCTTCCGCTTTTTTCCCGGAAGAGGGCGGTCAGTCCGCCGACAAAGGCACCTTAAACGGTCAGGAAGTACTGGATGTCAGCATCAAACAGGGCATCCTATATCATAAAGCAGCCTGTGAACTTCCCGCTGGCACCCGGGTCACCGGTCATGTGGACTGGAACCGCCGGTTTGATTTCATGCAGCAGCACTCCGGCGAGCATATGATCTCCGGCTTACTGCACTCCCATTTCGGACTGGAGAACGTAGGCTTCCATTTAAGCGACAGAGAAGTGACACTGGATATGAACGGAGAAGTCTCTCTGGAGCAGCTGCGTCTCATCGAACAAGAAGCCAACGCTTATGTCTGGAAAAATCTTCCGGTCAACATCAGCTGGCCCTCCTCCGAAGAACTGTTAAGCTTAAACTACCGCAGCAAGCTGGCTCTCACGGAAAATGTACGTATCGTCGAGATCCCCGGCGTGGATCTGTGTGCCTGCTGTGCTCCGCATGTAGATACCACCGGACAGATCGGTCTCATCAAAGTTGTAAATGTGCAGAGCCACAGAGGCGGTGTCCGCATCAATATTCTCTGCGGAGACCGTGCTCTGGCAGATTATACTGAAAAACAGGATTCTGTCTGGGCAATTTCTTCTCTGCTCTCAGCGAAACAGCCGGAAGTAGCAGGTGCTGTTGCCCGCGCCAAAGAGGATGCAAGGCTGCAAAAAGAGCGCGCCAATGCCCTGCAGGCAGAGCTACTGAACGTACAGATGGACGCACTTCCCTCCCCGGAAAAAGTACACCACGTGCTTCTCTTCGTCGGTGAACTGGATGCCATTGCCCTACGTAACGCTGTGAATACCCTGACCGGAAAATATTCCGGTTACTGTGGTATCTTTGCCGGAGACGATACAAACGGTTATCGATTTATTGTAGGCAGTGCTTCCTGTAACTGTCAGGAACTGGCAGACCGCATGCGCCGGGAACTTTCTGCAAAAGGTGGCGGATCCGCTCCCATGATCCAGGGGAATGTTGCTGTCACGGCAGATACCCTACAGACAATGTGGAGGTCGCTGTAATGACCATCCTTTCTGCCTATATATGCATTTCGGCACATGAATTCCGTATTCAAAATTTCCACATGGAAAACCCCCGGCATGACCATCTGTCATACTCCGGGGGTCTGTTTGTATATTTTATATATTTTTCGTTTCGGAAAATCTGATTATTTCTCTTCTGTTGTTGCATTCTTCTTCAGCGCTACGCTGACTGCCTTCGCAACGCCACCACCTACTACACAGCTCATAGGCATCTCCAGTGCTCCGTTGATACCACAGAATGCTACGGCGAACATAAACAGATTCGCTCCGGTTGCATTCATGCTCTGCAGATACTCGGTATGACCGAAGCAGATCATCAGAGTAGACATGAAGAACAGGGTGTTCATAAATGCTCCCAGCAGACCGGTCACGAAGTAAGTTACGGTCTTCGTCTTGTCAATCTTCCACAGTGCCTTGAAGATCACGCCGGACAGCCATCCCATCAGAGTTCTGGTAGGGATGCATACCAGGAAAGTGAAAAACGGATTCATTGCTACCAAAGCTGCTCCAAAAGGATCTCCTGCAAAGCACTGGTAAAAGCTGGTAAGTCCAAATACCAGTCCCAGAACAGCTCCGCCTGTGGGTCCTAAGAGCATTGCACCGATGACTACGGGAATGGTCATCAGGGAGATTGCTAACGGTCCGATGCGCAGATACCCAAGCGGGGTAAATGCCAGAATCAGCATGATCGCGATGAGTACGGCCAATTGTACCATCTCAAGTGTCTTGTTTTTTTTCATATGAAATTTCCTTTCCGTGCTTTTTGCGCCTTTGCTACTATTCCTCCATCTGGCGTCCTTTGAACTGCCGGAGGATATAATTACAAGTCATTCAAGAAAATAACATAAATGTATGCAAAACACAAGTACATTTTTTAATACAATCAACGTACGGTGCGATACCACTTCAACGCCGATGTATAGGCTTCATATACTGTATTCATATCAATATTCTTTAATAGCATCAGGCGGGATACCTCCGCCCAGTTGGCTGTCTCATACTGCAGCATAAAATCGTACACCGGTGCCAGTGCGCCGATGCGGTAGATCAGTGCATTGCTGATCTCGCCAGCCACATGGACCACCTTCAAAGCCTCTGCCATGGGTTTCTCGAGGATCACATCCAGCACGGAGAACAATCCCATCAGGAACAATTCATCTTTCTGCGCCTTCAGACCAAACGCTTCCGCCAGATTCTCGGCAAATTTCGCACGAAGCAGAGATAATCTGGTGACCTCATTCGGCTTATCCGCATACAAAGCATTGGCTACTGCCGTGTTGATCCACTTTTTCAGTTCCCGCTGTCCCAGCATGGCAGCCGCATGACGGATAGACGTAATCTCCGAATTTACAGCCAGTGGCTGAACCATTTTCAGCAGATCGATCGTGAGTGCGGTATCACGGCTGATGATATCCGCCGCTGTTGTGAGTTCAAAATCCGGGTTGTTCACAATATTCAGCAGGTCAATATAGTTACCCTTCAAGGGTGCCACATCTGTCTGTCCCTTCGTAATGGGAACACGATAGAACTTACCCTCATAGAAACGATATCCGCCGGTCTCCTTCAGTCTCTCGAAGTCCTCCATGGTATCAATATTACCGGCACACAGACTGATATTCGGGAATAACTTCCCGAAATAAATCTTGGCTTTATCAATGGCTATTTTACGGTTATTCAGAAGGACATAATCCATCAGCTTCAGGACTTCTCTGTAATTTTCAAAATCACTGACCGCAAGCTTACGAATGGCAAGTTTATAGCCTTGCTGTTTCAATTCCTTCAGACGATTGACATACATTTCAATCGGCGGAATGGTATTATCGATCAAAAGTACGATTTTTTCATGAGGTGCATCGCACTGCTCCGTAATATCCGCAAAAATAGAAATATTGGTGATCGGTACAAAAATCTCTTTTCCCTGAGACAATGTATCGATTCCCATCTTTTGGATCAATTCCAATCCGGTGATCTGTGATGCCCCATCAAATTGTGCTGTCCCAAGCAGCAACGGATTCAACAGGTAATTTTCTCTCTGGGTAAAAAAGGAATAGGCACATACGGCCATATTTTCATCAAAAAGCGGTACTAATGTAAGCAGCATATTTTTACCTCCCAATTACCTATATTATACCGATTCCGACAGGACTTTACAAGTGGTACTATCAGCACAGAGATGTTGTAAATTGAGAGTTAGTGAAATAATCCCGTAGCCCTTGGCAGGGTATAAGAAACG
>SAMEA3663023__coassemble_735_pt1 | contig 39405 bp, 31 predicted proteins | sample SAMEA3663023__metabat2_low_PE_007 | metagenome-assembled genome bin SAMEA3663023 (sample SAMEA3663023) | pig gut metagenome | biome: pig gut; feature: pig-associated habitat; material: faeces | place: France | collected 2012 | reverse complement strand
CCGGGGCGGGCAGTCCTTTCTGCGTGGATTTTACGGCCCCTACGTTACGAGCCATGCACCCAATTCATAAATGTGTCGCAAAGGGCGCTCCACATTTATTTCATTGACGGCTGTCGAGTGTGTCCGTTGGACGCACAGTATAAAGTCAAAAACAAAAACAGCGACTTGTGAGCAAGCTCCCAGATCGCTGTTTCTGTTTTGACTTTGCATGGCTCGTAACTCTCAAGTTAACGTAAAAACACGTTGCCGAAATTGGCAACGTGTCCTAAATTTTTATGCAAGCATCATTCTGTCATTGGCGAATTCTCCGCCGCTGACTTCTTCGAACTTAGCAAGCAGATCCTTCACCTGAAGATTCTTCTTCTCTTCTCCAGCCACATCGTAGATAACTTTGCCTTCGTGCATCATGATCAGACGGTTACCGTGTACGATGGCATCTTTCATATTATGAGTTACCATCATGGCAGTCAGCTGATTCTCAGCGATGATCTTGTCACTGATCTCCAATACTTTTGCTGCTGTCTTGGGATCCAATGCTGCGGTATGTTCATCTAACAGCAGAAGCTTCGGCTGCTTTAAGGCCGCCATCAAAAGTGTGATAGCCTGACGCTGACCACCGGACAGAAGACCTACCTTGCTGGTCATACGATCCTCCAGTCCCAGTCCGAGCGTCTGTAACTTTTCACGAAACAGTTCTCTGTCCTCTCTGGAAACGCCCCAACGAAGAGTTCTCTTCTCACCACGTCTTAAGGCAATAGCCATGTTCTCTTCGATATCCATGGTGGCAGCGGTTCCCGTCATAGGATCCTGGAACACTCTTCCCAGGTACTTTGCTCTCTTATGCTCCGGCAGGCTCGTAATATCCGTGCCGTCGATAATAATCTTACCGGAATCAATGGGCCATACGCCGGCAATGGCATTCAGCGTGGTGGATTTACCGGCGCCGTTACCTCCGATGATGGTCACGAAATCCCCGGGATTTAAATTTAAATTTACCCCATTTAATGCAACCTTTTCATTGATGGTTCCTCTGTTAAATACTTTGTGTATATCCTGTATCTCCAATGCGTAAGCCATTATTTTGACGCTCCTTTCCGAAGTGTTCTCTTCTCCTTCAAGTAAGGAATTGCCAGGAAAATGGCAACTACGATAGCGGAGAACAATTTCATATCCTCTGAAGGCATCTTCAGCCACAGAACAAACTGATATACCATGTAGTAGATCACTGCACCCAGAATTACAGATGCCAGAGTAAATGCAAAAGCAAGTTTTCTCTTGCTGGCGAATTTACCGAACAGTACCTCACCGATAATAACAGCTGCCAGACCGATGACAATGGCTCCACGTCCCATATTGACATCCGACGCCCCCTGGAACTGTCCGTACAGCGCGCCACACAGACCTACCAGACCGTTGGAGATCATCAGTGCCAGCACCTTGATAAAGTTGGTATTGATGCCCTGTGCTCTCGCCATATTGCTGTTACAGCCCGTAGCACGGATAGCATGTCCCTGTTCTGTTCCAAAATACCAGTACATCACAGCGATCAGTGCCAGTAAAAATACGATCATTCCCAGGAAAAAGAGAAGTCTGCTCATCGAACCGTCCGTCACATAACGCAAAGATACCACCAGCGGATAATTATCTACGCTGACCGGCTGGTTTGCTTTGCCCATGATATTCAGATTAATGGAATACAAGGAGATCTGCGTCAGAATACTTGCCAGAATTCCGGGGATTCCCAGTGCGGTGTTCAACAGTCCCGTTACCATGCCTGCCAATGCTCCGGCCAGGAAAGCAATGGGCAGCGTAGCTATAGGAGAAACTCCCGCACGAATCAGCATAACGGATACCGCAGCACCGGTTGCAATGGAACCATCCACGGTCAGGTCAGCGAAATCCAGCAGGCGGAACGTAATATACACTCCCAGTGCCATGACTCCCCAGATCATTCCCTGCGCTATTGATCCCGGCATTGCCCTGAACAGGGAAAGGGGATTCAGTGACATAAAGTAAGACATTTCTTTTTCCTCCTAAAACTTCCGATAGGGATACCGCTTATCTGGCGCTATCCCTATCGAAGTATATTTTGTTTCCGTACTTAATTGACTGAATACTTACTGAATTGCTACATAATCATCGGGAACAGTGATGCCAAGTTCCTCACAGATCTTCGCATTATATTTCTTGGTAACGTTGGGAGCGTAGCGAACATCCATGGTAGTGATGTCTGCGCCCTCAGCCAGGATCTCGTATGCCATCTCACCGGTAGCATATCCCAGATCATAGTAACTGATGGATAAGGTAGCTACGCCGCAACCGTTGCAGATACCCTCTTCACCTGCGATGACAGGAACTTTAGCGGGAGCTACTACGTTGTATACGGTCTCGGTTACAGATGCCAGCGTGTTGTCGGTAGGAATATACAGAACATCGCACTCTCCTGCCGCTGCAGTAGTTACAGACTGTACTTCATTGGTATCAGCGATTGCATACTCTTTATAAGCAATACCGTCCTTGTCCAGAGCAGCCTCAAACAGCTGGATCTGATACAGTGAGTTTGCTTCTGCAGAACAATATAACAGACCAACCTGCTTTACGTCCGGGAACAGTTCCTTTAACATAGCTTCCTGCTCTTCAATGGGAGCCAGATCGGAAGTACCGGAAATATTTCTGCCGGTAGCACCGGACCAGTCAGAGATCTCTAACGCGGTAGCATAGTCGGTTACGGAAGTACCTAAGATAGGGATCGAGGTCGTAGCTGCTGCTGCACTCTGTAAAGGAGACGTAGCATTTGCAAGGATCAGATCCACACCATCAGATACAAAACCATTACAGATGGTAGCTGCGGTGGTCTGCTCACCCTGTGCATTCTGCAGATCGAATTTTACATTATCGCCAAGCTTTTCTTTTAATGCATCCTGGAATCCCTGGGTAGCTGCATCCAGAGCCTCATGCTCTACCAGCTGACAGATACCGATGTTATATACCTTGCCGTCTGTGGAAGCTGCTGCTTCAGTCTGTGCTGCGCTACCTGCTGTTGTAGAAGCAGTTCCGTTATCGGTACTGCCACAGCCTGTCAGAACAGTCGCTGCCATTACTGCGGTAAGTACAACAGATAATAATTTCTTTTTCATAATAAATGCCCTCTTTTCTGCCGATCTTTCGATCCGCTCACTGTAATGCATAGACGCTTTAATCCATCAAAGCGTTGCACTGATAAATATCATAAACTATAAAAGGGCATTCGTCAAGCTGATTTCATCGATGCATTAGATAATATTGATCAATTTTTTAAATATCAGATTTTTTCACAACCTCACCGGGTCTCTTGAAGATATGTCCGGCAGGGATCACGCCTCTGACGCAAGAGGTAGGATACACATTGGAATTACGTCCGATGACAGTTCCCGGGTTCAGTACGCTGTTGCAGCCTACTTCCACATGGTCACCTAACATGGCTCCCATTTTCTTCAGTCCAGTCTCGATCTTTTCCTCGCCGTTCTTCACAACAACCAGTGTCTTATCGCTTTTTACATTGGAAGTAATAGAACCGGCTCCCATATGAGACTTAAAGCCCAGCACGCTGTCTCCCACATAATTATAATGTGGCACCTGTACTTTATTGAACAGGACCACGTTCTTCAGTTCGGTGGAATTGCCGACTACCGCACCCTTTCCCACAATGGCATTGCCACGGACAAATGCGCAGTGACGGATCTCCGCTTCCTCATCAATGATCAGCGGTCCGTTCAGGCAGGCAGTAGGAGCAACTTTTGCGTTTTTAGCCACCCAGATATCCTCGCCTCTTTTTTCATAGATTTCCTCCGGCAGTCTCTTGCCCAGTTCCAAAATAAAATCGTGGATCCGGGGAAGCACCTCCCAGGGATACTCTGCCTCGGTGAACAGTTCTGCCGCAATGGTCTCTGTCAGATCATACAGATTTTCAATCGTAATATTTTCCATAATAGTTTCTCCTCTTCTTTATTCTTTATTTTTCGCATTGGATTGCTTTTGTTTCTTCTGGTAAAACTCTTCCGTAGCCTGGAACTGTCTCCAGAGCACTCCCTGATTGTTCAGTCCCCGCACGGCAACGGTTCTCCTGCCCACGAAATCCGTAAGCTTTCCCATGTAATCATCCGGTGTGATGACACCGTCTGCCACCATGGTAAGTCCTTTTTCCCAGCTGGCTGTCAATGCCGGATTCAAAAGCGGTCTTATGGAATCCGATACCACATCGTAGATCATCTCTCCCATCTGGGTAGGCGTCAGTACCTGGGTCTTTTTATTCAGTGCCAGATACTCGATGTTCACCAGTTTCTTCAGGATCTCCGCTCTCGTAGCGCTGGTGCCGATACCACTTCCCTTGATCTGTGCCCGCAGTTCCTCATCTTCTATGAATTGTCCCGCATTTTCCATGGTCAGGATGATGCTGCCTGAGGTATATCGCTTGGGTGGAGAAGTCTCGCCTTCTTTGATCTCGTAGGTATCTACGGATAAGGTATCTCCTTTTTTCAGATGTGTCAGCAGATTGGTAAGCTCTGCATCACATTTTTCATCGGCACTTTCGTTCTCGTTCTCTTTGTCCTCCTTCGGGACCGTATTCTCCTTTTTGAAGGAGAAATCAGTCACCTTCAGATATCCTTCCTGTATCAACACCTTGAAGCTGGCAAAAAAGCGTTCTTCCTTTACTTGCAATGTAAGTGAGAACTTCTGATAGACTGCCGGCGGATAGAAAATACTTAAAAACCGACGTACAATGACCTCGTATACTTTTGCCGCAGTAGGGGCCAGCCCCGCCAGATTGTTCAGACCCTGTCCGGTAGGGATAATGGCATAGTGATCCGTGATCTGCTTATCGTTCACATACCGGGTCTTTGCTATATTTTTATAGGTGCCCTGCTCTAATACTTCTTTGGCGAAAGGTGCTGCCAGGGCATAATTACGAAGTCCTCCGATATTTTTATGGATTTCCTTTGCCACTGCCGTAGACAGAACTCTGGCATCCGTTCTGGGGTAAGTAGTCATCTTTTTTTCATATAATTCCTGAACGATCCTAAGCGTCTCGTCCGGACTGATCTTAAAGTATTTGGAACAATCATTCTGCAGCTCCGCCAGATTATATAAAAGCGGCGCATTTTTGTTCTCTTTTTTCTTCTCGATGCCGATGACGGTCGCCGGTCCTGCAGGTTCCGCAGAAAGTTCCCCGATCAGTCGCTCGGCATCCTCTTTTTTCTTAAAACCGTTCTCCTTATACAATACAGGAGAATTATAGTATTTTGAACCCTCCACGGCTCTCCACTCTGCGGTAAAAGGCTTCTCCTGCAGCTTAAAATTGCCGATCACCCGGTAAAAGGGAGTCTTAGTAAACGACCGGATCTCCCGTTCTCTGTTCACGATCATGCCCAGAACGCAGGTCATGACACGCCCCACAGAGATCACCGCACGGTCCCTCTTCAGGTAATCCTTTACAGTCTTGCCGTATTTCAAAGTCAGTGCCCTGGAGAAGTTGATACCCATCAGGTAATCCTCCTTGGCACGCAGATAAGCGGCATTCCCCAGATTATCATACGCTGAGAGATCCTTGGCTTCCCTGATCCCACGTAAGATCTCCTCCTCCGTCTGGGAATCGATCCATACACGCTTCCGCTCTTTGCCCTGCACGCCCGCCATCTGCTCCACGAGCCGATAGATATATTCTCCCTCCCGCCCGGAGTCGGTGCAGACATAGATGGTAGAGACATCCTCTCTGTTTAGCAGGGAACTCACGATGGTATATTGTTTCCTGGCATTTTCAATGACTTCGTATTTGAATTCCGCCGGGAGAAAAGGAAGTGTCTCGAAGCTCCATCTCTTAAATTTCTCATCGTACACCTCCGGATAGCTCATGGTCACCAGATGTCCCACACACCAGGTAACAATGGCTTCTTCCGACTCCAGATATCCATCTTTGGAACGCATATTATATTTTAAAGCGTTGGCAAATTCCTTTGCCACGCTGGGTTTCTCTGCAATAAATAAATTTTTACCCACGTATTACCGTCTTCCTGTCATAAATCACACACCCACGCTGCGAAACTGTAGCTTTCCGGACACTTTCTCCGCCAGTGCATTTTCATAACCATTCTCACAAAATATTATTATCTCATCCGTTTCCATCCGGATGCTTTTCAACGCTGTCTGCAGTGCGTCATAATCTTCCGAAGTATAACATACCGTACCGGAATAATCCACTGCGATCTTTTTTCCTGCAGTATCTTTGCATAAAAAATATGTTCTCCCCTGTACCGCCTTCTTCAGTTCCACCGTATGGAAATCTGCCTGCAGTATCTCCTGACAGATTCTCCGGTATGCGGATCTCACAAAGCTACTGTAATCCTCACGGATATATGTTTCATAAAAAGCTCTGCCGTTATCTCTTCTCCAGGCAGTCTGGTGAGGAAACAAAAAACGGAAATAAAACCGTATAAAAGAATTGCTGATCTCATAGGTTCCGGGCAGTACTTTTTCCACCAGCTCCAGTTCCATCAGATTCTTCAGATAGACACTGATCTTCGCCCGGGAGAATCCGGTACGGGCATACATAGCATTCAGCTTGCCGTTCTTCTCATCTGCTATGGTGGCAAGGATGGTATTGTAGACAGCAGTCTCCCGCAGTTCTTCCGACAGCCATTTGATCATCAGTTCCGGAAGAAAACTGTTTTTTTCTAAAAAAAGCGTCGTCAGATTCTCCTCCACAGAAGCTGACAGTTCCAACAGTTTCCATAATCCCGGCATTCCGCCTAACACCGCATAGAGTTCTATGCTCTTCTGAAGCGTCCCACCTGGGAAAATCCGGCGCATTACTGAAAAAGGCAGCTCTTTGACCTTCAGAAAACCACTGACAGAAAATGCCAGGTTCCCTATTTTAGAGATCATACTGTTCTCCACCCATCCGGATGCATAGGTCGTAAGAATTACAAGAAGAGAAACCTCCCTGTGTTCTTTCAGATAACAGATCAATTCCTGTAAAAAAAAGGTATCCCCCTTTAGCAGATAATGAAAATTTTCTATGATCAGAACTTTTTTGCGATCACTTTTTTCTCCGGATACACACTGTAATACTTCTTCCCAGGAAGGGTTCCGTGAAATCTCTTTCCCCTGTTCTCTAAGCTCCTGTCCCCACTGATAGCACATTTCCCTGGAAGAGCAGTTGGGAGCGGTATATCGTATGGTCTGTTTTTTTTCCGCAAAAGCGGTTAAGAGAGCCGTCTTACCAACGCCTCTCTGTCCATATACCAGTATCTGACTCCCCGGTCTCTTATAATGATTTTCCAAAAAAGCTGTTTCCTGTTCCCTTCCAGTTAACATGTCAGCCTCATTCTTTCTGCAACAACTGATCAGTATATCTTCTGTAATAGCTGTTCGATCTCCTCCTGGGGCAGCGGTTTTCCGAACAGATATCCCTGAATGATATCACAGCCGATGGCACGCAGATATTTATACTGCTGTTCTTCCTCCACTCCCTCGGCAATAGATTCAAATCCTAAGGATTTCACCATACTGACAATGGATTCCGTAATGATTCTGGTAGCGGAATCCGTAAGCAGCGTATCCGTAAAGGATTTATCGATCTTCAGCGTATTGATCGGAAGCTTCTTCAAGTAAGACAGGGAGGAAAATCCCGTTCCGAAATCATCTAAGGAAATGCGGATGCCATATTCTTTTAACAGCTGCATTTTCTCAGTCACTGCCCGGAAATCATTGATCAGTATGCTCTCTGTGATCTCCAGTTCGATCTCCTCCGGAGACACATCATATTTGCGGATAATATTCAACAGCAAATCTACGAAGTCTTCCTTCTGGTACTGCAGTGCGGAGATATTGACAGACAATACAAACGGAACGCCGTACCGGTTCCTCCATTCGGAAAATGTCCGGATGCTCTGCTCCAGTACCCAGTTGCCGATAGGGATAATCGTGCCGTTTTTCTCTGCAATCGGAATGAACTTCGCCGGGCTGATCATTTTCCCGTCGCCGTCCTTCCAGCGGATCAGCGCTTCCATTCCGCGCAGTTTCTGATTCCCCGCGTAGTACTGGGGCTGATAATACAGAATAAAGTTATGATCAAATACCGCTTCTTTTAATTTGCTGTCCAGTTCCACATTTTTCAGGAAATCATTCAGGATCGGCGTATCGAAATACTGGATCCGGTTCCTGCCCATGGACTTCCCTTTAAACATAACGATCTCGGCACAGTTGATCAGTTCCAGTGCGGATGTAGCAGCTTCCGGATATTCCGCAACGCCTACGCTTACAGTAATATTCAATATCTGTCCGCCCACCAGATAAAAAGGTTCTCTGGTACGCTTCACGATCTCCTTATGAATGTGTTCCACGCTTCTGTCACCGCAGGAATCATAGATTGCCATGCAGTAGACATCACTGGTCAGATGGCAGACGATCACATCGTCACTGTTGAATTCCTTTAAGAAAGATCCGAACTGCTGTACCAGTTCGTCTCCTGCCACGATTCCCAGTCCGTCGTTGACCTTACGGAAATCGTCAATATCGATGACCAGCACACTGACCAGCCGGTTATCTTCTTTCGCGCGCCGTAGGTACTCCGTCAGGAGACGTACAAAATAGTTCCGGTTGTACAGTCCTGTAAGTCCGTCATAATACGCCATATAGAGAAGTTCTTCGTTCTGCGTCTTCAGTTTTGTGATATTCTGTACCACAATGATCTGATCCGCAGGTCTGCCGTCCTCATAGAATATCCTGCAGGAGAACTGCAGCCAGATCTTCTTCCCCTTCTGCATGCATTCCACAGAAGAAGTTTCCTGACCTCCCTTCTCCAAAAACAGCATATCCCTAAGAGGCAGCACATATGGCTCATCTACCATCTCTAAAAGCTTAGTAAAGTCCCGTCTGTCCCGAATCTGGAAATCGAAAAAATCATCCCATTTTCCAAGCGTCGTGACAGAATTTTTCTCAAAAGAATAGTAGATATAAGCATAATCCATGGTATCGCACAAAAGGCGGTACATTTTCTCCCTGTCGCTTAATTTCTGATTCATTGCGCGCATAAGATCCAGCTGATAGTGTAACTCGTTCATAACCCCACTCACCCTTTATTTTTTGGTGATGTAACCCTGTGCTTTCAAAAGTTCTGCGCAAAGCAAAGCTCCCCCAGCCGCTCCGCGTAATGTATTGTGTGAAAGTCCTACAAACTTAAAGTCATATACGGTATCTTCTCTCAGACGGCCTACACTGATACCCATACCATTCTCAAAATCCACATCCAAAGCTACCTGAGGTCTGTTGTCCTCCTCCAGATACTGGATGAACTGCTTCGGTGCGCTGGGAAGTCCCAGTCTCTGAGGTTCTCCGCTGAAAGAAGTTAACTTCTCGATCAGCTGTTCCTTAGTGGGCTTCTTACGGAATTTTACGAATACGGCTGCAGTATGTCCGTTCAGTACCGGAACACGGATACACTGGCATGTGATCACGGGAGAAGTTGCAGGAACGATTTTGTCGCCTTCGATCTTACCCCAGATACGTAAAGGCTCCTTCTCACTCTTCTCTTCCTCACCACCGATGTAAGGAATGATATTGCCTACCATCTCGGGCCAGTCCTTAAAAGTCTTGCCGGCACCGGAGATAGCCTGATAAGTAGTGGCTACTACTTCATAGGGCTCGAATTCTTTCCATGCGGTCAGTACCGGTGCATAGCTCTGAATGGAGCAATTGGGCTTTACAGCGATAAATCCTCTGGTGGTTCCCAATCTCTTCTTCTGTGCTTCGATGATCTGGAAATGCTCGGGATTGATCTCGGGTACTACCATAGGAACATCGGGAGTCCATCTGTGGGCACTGTTATTAGATACTACAGGGGTCTCTGTCCTGGCATAAGCTTCTTCGATTGCCTTGATCTCGTCCTTGGACATATCTACGGCACTAAATACGAAATCTACCTGTGCGGCTACTTTTTCCACTTCGTTGACATTCATGACAATCAGCTTTTTCACAGCTTCAGGCATGGGAGTCGTCATCTTCCATCGATCACCCACTGCATCCTCATACGTCTTGCCTGCGGATCGGGAGCTGGCTGCGATAGTCGTTACTTCGAACCATGGATGGTTCTCTAACAGAGAGATAAATCTCTGTCCTACCATACCGGTTCCACCCAGGATACCTACACGTAATTTTTCACTCATTTTTCATTTCCTCCTCAGCTCTATGCATTTCCTTTTTATCTGAAAAGACATTCTTTTCTGATTTTACGAAAGTCTGTCTTCCAAAGACTGTTGATACTCTTCTATGGCATCATTTTTCAGGTATTCTTTATTTTTCTCAATGACCTGTTTCATCATTTTCTCACCCGGTGCACCGATGATCAGACGCTTCTCCACACAGGTCTTCAGTGAGATGGCATCATAGATATCTTCGTCGAACTTATCACTGATGGAACGCAGTTCCTCTAAGCTTAAAGCATCAATAGAAGTATCCTTCTCAATACAGTACAATACCAGCCTGCCGATAATACCGTGGGCATCCCGGAAAGGCACACCCTTACCTACCAGATAATCTGCAGCATCGGTGGCATTGGTGAATCCGTTCATGGCACTCTTCGCCATGCGGTCCTTGCGGAACTTCATGGTCTGAATCATGCCTGTGAATAAAGTGATGCAGTCTGCTGCGGTATCCATGGCATCAAATGCCATCTCCTTGTCTTCCTGCATGTCTTTATTGTAAGCCAGGGGCAGTCCCTTCATGGTAGTAAGTAACGCCATCAGAGCACCATAGACTCTTCCGGTCTTGCCTCTTACCAACTCTGCGATATCAGGATTCTTCTTCTGGGGCATGATACTGCTTCCGGTGGAATAAGCATCATCCAGCTCTACGAACTGATATTCATTGGAATTCCAGATGATGATCTCTTCGCTGAAACGGCTTAAATGCATCATGATCGTAGAAAGTGCGGAAAGGAATTCGATCAGGTAATCTCTGTCCGCCACAGAATCAATGCTATTTAACGTCGGTCCTTCAAAGCGAAGAAGTCTCGCGGTATATTCACGATCCAAAGGATATGTGGTACCTGCCAGTGCTCCGGCTCCCAAAGGACAATAATTCATACGCTTATAGATATCTGTCAGACGCTGTCTGTCTCTCTTGAACATTTCAAAATAGGCACCGTAATGATGCGCCAGGGTAATGGGCTGTGCCTTCTGTAAATGGGTGAAGCCCGGCATGTAGGTATCTAAATTGTTCTTCATGGTATCAAGAATGGCTTCCAAAAGCTTTTTCAGCAGTCCGTCGATCTCTGCCACTCTTGCCCTGGTATAGAGACGCATGTCCAGTGCCACCTGGTCGTTACGGCTTCTGCCGGTGTGAAGCTTTTTCCCAGCATCTCCGATCCGGTCGATCAGGGTAGCCTCCACGAAACTGTGAATGTCTTCCTGGGTCTCATCAATTGCCAATGTTCCGTCATCCACATCCTCTAAGATCCCAGTCAGTCCTTCGACAATACTCTTCCTCTCCTCTTCGGTGAGGATCCCCTGCTTTGCCAACATGGTGGCATGTACGATACTGCCGGTGACATCTTCGTGAAACAGTCTTTTATCAAATGTTATGGACGCATTGAAATCAAATACCAGCTGATCGGTCTGTTTCGTAAAACGTCCTCCCCATAACTGTGCCATGGTCATTCTCCCATCTTTTTACGTTGGTAGTCTATCAGATAAAATTTCTCACAGACATTAATTGCAATTAATCATATCACAAACGACACTTTAATGCAATACAGTGAATTTCATCACTTTCCGCTACAGAAAACACTTTTTCCACTGGAATTCATACAATAACTATAAATATTCATGTTAAGGAAGTATGCCTTTTTATGGGAGCTCTTATCGAACTTAAAAATATAGGTTACTCCTATCACACACTGTCCGGGGAGACCGGTGCCATAAAAGATATCTCCTTCTCCGTGGAGGAAGGGGAATTTGTAGCACTTGTTGGACCCAGCGGCTGCGGTAAATCCACTCTGCTGTCCATTATCGCAGGGCTCCTCGCCCCTGAGAACGGAACCATTGTCGTAAATAATCCCGACGGTTCCCTTCATTATCCCCGTATCGGCTATATGCTGCAGCATGACCATCTCTTCGAATGGCGCACCATCTATCAGAATGTTACGTTGGGTCTGGAGATCCATCACGCCCTCACTCCGGAGCGCATCGCCCATGTGGAACAACTTTTGTCCGATTACGGGTTGGAAAAATTTAAGAACAAGCGCCCTTGCGAATTATCCGGCGGCATGAAGCAGCGCGCTGCTCTGATCCGAACCCTTGCCCTGGATCCCCAGCTGCTGTTACTGGATGAACCCTTCAGTGCCCTGGACTACCAGACGCGACTTATGGTATCTTCGGATATCTGTCAGTTGATCCGCAAGGCTGGGAAGACCATGATCATCGTCACTCACGATCTGTCAGAGGCTATCAGCCTGGCGGATAAAGTTTACGTGCTGTCTGCCCGTCCCGCAACGATCAAAACGGTATTGCCCATTCAGCTCACCCTGACGGACAGTTCTCCACTCGCCGCTAGAAACGCCCCGGAATTTCCATATTATTTCAAACAACTTTGGGAGGAATTAACCGATGAAACCTAAGAATGTGCAAAATGACCACCCGTTGACGGTCCAGGAACAATATCTTCGCAAGCACAAAAATCATCATAGACAGGTTGCCTTTCTGCGTATCTTTCTCCTGGGAATCTTTCTGATTCTCTGGGAAATCAGTGCAGATGCATACTGGATCGACAGTTTCTTTTTCTCCAGCCCACGAAGAGTCGTCCTATGTCTGATACAGTTGTGGACCGAGCGCTCTCTTCCGATGCATATCGGCATTACTTTATTAGAAACCATATTAAGTTTCCTTTTAGTGTTCGTTATCAGTCTCCTGCTTGCCACCCTATTGTGGTTCTCTGACAAACTGTCGGAGATTTTAGAGCCTTACCTGGTACTACTCAACAGTCTACCGAAATCTGCCCTGGCTCCCCTGTTCATCGTCTGGCTGGGCACCGGCATCAACACCATTATCATCGCCGGGATCTCTGTGGCAGTCTTCGGCTCCATTATCAGCTTTTACACTGCCTTTCACCAGGTGGATCCGGAAAAGGAGATTCTGATCCGCACTTTGGGTGGGAACCGCAGAGATATCTTTTTCAAAGTCGTCCTCCCGGGATCTGTTCCCACACTGCTCAGCACCACCAAGGTCAATATCGGTCTGTCTTTAGTCGGTGTCATCATCGGAGAATTTCTGGCAGCCAGACGAGGGCTGGGTTATCTCATCATCTACGGTTCCCAGGTGTTCCAGCTGGATATGGTAATCAGTTCTATCTTACTGTTATGTGTCATTGCCATGCTGCTCTATCTGCTGACCCAGTCTCTGGAACATTGCAGCAAAAAGCATCGCAACTGATTAAAATATTTTCTTCGGAGATCTGCAGGATGGCATCTTCGTCTTACAGTCTCCTACATAATCTACAGTTCTGCAAAACGAACTTTTAAAATAATAAATTTTACAGTTGCAAAAATTCCCAAGAACATATATAATAACCTAGTCCGCTGAAATAGCTCAGTTGGTAGAGCACTTCACTCGTAATGAAGGGGTCGTGGGTTCGAGTCCCATTTTCAGCTTATCTATGAAAAAGAGAAAGCCAAAAAGCTTTCTCTTTTTTGTATTTTTGATGAATGCAGATACAAAAGGTCAGATCAGAGACTGCAATGACCAGACATACTGTTCCAATACTTCCAATCCAATCACGCCCCAGGCAAATCCCAGTGCTCTGTCATTTGCTTTTTCTCGAAGCTCCTGTCCTAATAAGATCACGGATATGACCACACAGAACAATAAAAAGCTATAGGTACGATAAGAAGATCCGTAAAGGGTCTCCGAAAACCCCATGGCCATACGACTTCCCGCTCCCATGAAAAGGAGACAGAGGATGGTATATTTTCTCCATGTCGTATCTACCGCCAGCCAGACGCCGATAAATACGGACGCCGTCAGCAGAATCGACAGCAAGAACAGACCTGCATTTTTTCTTTCCGACAAAGGTCCGATCTCCGGCATCCCCAGTGCCAGTCCGGGAAGCGGCTGTAACAGATCTGCCCCTGTCCCTTTCAGTAACAGATGGAATCCCAGCGGAATCCCCGTAAAAAAGACGGCCCGTTTCTTCCCTTTTCCGGCCACCAAAAACAAAAGTACGAAAAACACAGTCAATAGGGGAATGGATCTATAATACAAGTACGCCACTGTGGCAGTATAACCGTGGAACAGCTTTTGTCCTACTGTCCACTGTGCATAATCCGGAATCCAGGTTCCGTAGGTATTCATGCGGAAACAATGTCCCGGTGCAAAATACAGCGCCGCATATCCGAGTACTGATGCAATCTCTTCCAGACACAACAGGCCTCTTACCTTCCGAAGGCTATCGTTTTTCCAAGATACAATCAGTAAAATCGTCAGAAAAAAAATCAGGGAGATAGCGTATTGATCCTGATTCGTGGTATAAATGATTGAAAGGATCACAGCAAGATACATCCACCATGGAGTCTTTCCCTTGACAATCTTCTGTTTTATGGCGGTGAACACTACCAGCATCGTAAAAAACGGATACAGGTAGTTGGCGATGGTTGCAATATATCCGGCTGTTGACAGAATCTGAAACGGAAACAGTAAAAAGGCAACGCACACAAGCAGTGTGTTCTCCTCACTGTTTTTCTCCGTAAACAGATACCTGAGCATCCCCACGATTCCGACGATAACCGCAATGTCCAACAGTTTCCATAGCTTGGAAGGCAGGAAACAACTCACCCATGCCACTGCATCTGTCAGCACTCTTCCGCTGTCCTGCCATCTTTTTTCCACAAGTTCCCCAAAGGTCTGGTTCAAAAGCTTCAGATCATCCCCGCTGTAATGAAAGCTGAAATGGATTCCTGCCAGCAGCAGTACAAAAGCAACCCATACGATTCCTCTCCTGCGAAGATCATCTTGCTCCCTTGTCATAGATTACCCCCAAAGCTCTCGGTGCACCGTTCTGTTTGGAAAAGAATACCAGCAGTAAAAGTGTCAGTACATACGGCAGGATCATCACCAGATCCTGATAACTGCTGGGCATCTGTAATACCTGTACCAGTCGGTAGCCGCCGGATCTGGCAAATCCGAATAACAGGCATGCTCCCAGGGTCGGAAGGATTCGCCAGTTACCGAAGATCAGCGCTGCGATGGCCAGATATCCGTAACCTACATAGATACTGGAAGAAAAGTTCGCGGAAATAGAATATGCAAAGCAGATACCGCCAAGTCCCGACAACGCACCGCAGATCATGATAGCTGCCAGGCGGATCTGTCCCACCTGTCTTCCGGCTGCATCCACCGCATGGGGATTGTCACCGCAGGCGCGCAGATGCATGCCGAAGCGGGTCTTGTACATTACAAACCATGCAATAAATGCTACGGCAACGATCACCAGTTCAAAAGGATACAGATTGGTAAATACAGCTCCCAGTACCGGAATCTTAGAAATTCCCGGGATGGTAATTCTGGAAGATACGGTCAGAACAAACTTGTCAGAGGTGGCACCGAATACAACTCTGTTGAGTAGTTTGGTCAAATATGCTGTCAATGCCATAGCCAGAATATTGACTACGACACCACTGATCACCTGATTGGCTTTAAACTTCAGGCACAGCAGCGCATGGATCAGGGCAAAAATACTTCCTCCTACTGCCGCCATGATCATGGCAATGTAGAAAGGTACCGGAGAATCTCCGGAGAAATTCCCTGCAATGGCAACTGCCACAAATGCTCCGATAAAGGCACCGAAACCCTGCAATCCTTCCACAGCTAACATAGTCACACCGGACTTCTCGCAATAAATACCGCCAATTGCCATAATAAATAAAGGTAATGCAAAGGATAACCCGTCAATGATCACAATATCCATTTATTTGTCCTCCTTTGTCTTGTTCGTTTTCTCTCTTCTGCCTCGTTCCATTTTCCATTTGATATAAGCATTACATGCACTGAACAACAAAATAATTCCGGTAATAACCGATGCGATCTCCGCATCGACACCGGCTGCAGATTTCATGTAAGTACTGCCTTTACTGATCAAGGTGATCAGCATGGTGGAAAATACGATTCCGAAGGGATTGTTGTTACCAAGTAGTGACACTGCGATAGCATCAAATCCCGTGCTGATCAGTACCTTGGGCTGAATAGAACCCACATAACCCAGATAATAGGTCACACCGGCAAGTCCTGCCAGGGCACCGGAGATCATCATGGACAGCACCATGCTTCTGCCGACTTTAATACCCGCATATTTTGCAGCACTGCGGGAATAGCCCACAGCCTTCAGTTCGTATCCTAATTTCGTCTTCTCTAATAAGAACCACACTGCCACTACAGTCAGCAGAGCCAGAATAATTCCCAGCGGAATATCCATTTTCAGATTGCCCACCATGGTATCCATCAGCGTCAGTCTGGAAGCCGCAGAGATCTCCTTTGACTGTCTGGAGACCGGATCCACGAAAAAGGTATTGATAAAGAAGCTGATCACGTATTGGAACGTATAGTTTAACATAATGGATGAAACAACTTCATTAATATTAAAACGATACTTCAAAAAGCCGATCAGTCCACCCACCAGTCCGCCGACGATCAGACCGATGATCACTACCAGTGGCTTTGCCAGTACAGCATTTAAACTGCTGTAGCCCACAATAATACTTGCAGTGAACCCGGCTGCCAGCATCTGTCCGGAGACACCGATATTGAACAAACCCGCACGCAGAGCTACCGCTACTGCCAATGCTGCGAAGATCATAGGGGTAAAATAGTTCACATAACTCATAAAGTCTGTCAACATGCTCTTATAGCTTGCATAAGAAGACTTGGGTGACAGTCCGCTGCCCTGCAGCAATGCGTAGTAAGCCTTGAAAGGATTTGAACCGGTCACGGCAATGATCACACCACCCACTACCAGGCTGCAAAGGATTGCAAGAAGAGGGATCTTTACTGCATTCCAGAATTTTGTCATCTTTTTCATGGTCTTATGCCTCCTTCTCCTTGTTCTTAACGCCCATCATGAACTCACCCACTTCATTGGTGGTCAGCTCACTGGCTTTGGCGATCTTCTGTATGCTTCCGTTATAAATAACGGCGATGGTATCCGCACAGTTCATGATCTCATCCAGTTCCAGAGATATTAAAAGGATTGCCTTACCCTTGTCTCTCTCCGCAATGATCTGTTTATGAATATTCTCTATGGCACCGATATCCAGTCCACGGGTGGGCTGAACGAAGATCATCAGAGAGGAATCCTGCTCCACTTCTCTGGCGATGATGGCTTTCTGTTGATTACCGCCGCTCATGGAGCGTACCACCGTCTTGCTACCCTGTCCGCTTCGGATATCGTATTTTTCTATCAGTTTTTCACTGTTATCTTCAAAAATCTTCTGGTCCAGCACTCCCTTATGACAGAAAGGCTCTTTGTAGTAGTTACGCAGTGCCAGATTTTCCGAAAGGGTAAAATCCATGACCAGTCCATAATTCTGTCTGTCCTCGGGAATATAGGAAATTCCTTCTGTGGTACGTTCCCTGATGGACAGATCCGTAATGTCTCTGCCGTTTAACAGAATCTTACCGGAACGTGCCGGGATCAATCCTGCAATAGCATCGGCAATCTCTACCTGACCGTTGCCGGCTACGCCTGCAATGGCTACGATCTCACCGGAATGCACCTCAAGGGATACATCCTTTACCACCTGAAAATCCTGCTTGTTATAGACGTTCAGATGCTGTATGTCGAGAATCGTCTTACCCGGTTTCGCGGGTTCTTTTTCTGTCTCAAAATTCACTTCACGGCCTACCATTTTGTTTGCCATGACTTTGGTGGATGTGGTTGCCACTTCCATAACATCCATCAGACGTCCGCGGTTCAGGATTGCGCATCTGTCTGCAATACGTTTGATCTCTTCCAGTTTATGTGTGATTAAGATGATGGTCTTGCCGTCATCCCGCAGAGATTTGATAATGTCTAATAAAAAGTCGATCTCCTGAGGAGTCAGAACCGCTGTGGGTTCATCGAAAATAAGGATCTCTGCTTCTCTGTAAAGCATTTTTAATATCTCTACTCTCTGCTGTGTAGAAACATTAATATCACTGATCACGTCGGTAGGATTCACTGCCAGTCCGTATTTCTCCGAAAGTTCGCGGATATCCTGATTGGCTTTCTTCATATCCACTACCGGAATACATCCCAATACCTTCTTCACCGGTTCCATACCCATCACAATATTCTCTGCAATGGTATAGTTGGATACCAGTTTAAAATGCTGGTGTACCATACCGATGTTTAATTTGGTGGCATGGTTGGGGGATTCCAGTTTCACCTTTTCTCCCCGGATATAGATCTCTCCTTCATCCGGCTCGTACATTCCAAACAGCATACTCATTAAGGTGGATTTTCCGGCACCATTCTCTCCCAACAGAGCAAAAATCTCACCCTTTTTGATCTGGATCGTCACATCGTCGTTGGCTACGATCCCGGGGAAGCGTTTGGTGATGTGTTTCATCTCAACAATATATTCCGACATGTTCATCCTCATTTCTACTCATGTAAATAAATAAGAAGGTGACAGTTCCTCACCATCACCTTCTTGTGAATTCATTCTTCCTACCAGGTAAAGGTCTCCGGAGTTACACCGTTAAAGTTTGCCGCAGGAACGATCTTGCCTTCCTTTAACAGAGCCTGTGCTGCATTGATCTTCTCAATAGCCTCTGCGGTGAGCTGACATCTGCCTTCCTCACTTACAAAACCGGTAGCATCATCTGCTGCGGTCAGAGTCACATTAGCGCCCTTGAAGGAACCATCTTTTACTTCGTTCAGTACGTTGTAAACAGTATCATGCATTACCTTCAGACCACTGGTCAGAACGATATTGCTGTCACCGTTTGCACCGTCATCATACTGGTCAACATCACAACCGATAACCTTAACGCCGTCAGCTTCCTTGGCAGCGGTAAATACGCCGTTACCGGAACCTCCTGCTGCTACGAACAGGATATCTACGCCTTCAGCGATCAGAGCATTGCCCAGTACTTTACCGGTAGCTTCATCAGAGAAGTTACCAACATAGTTACCACCTACATTAGCGCCGGTAACATCGGTACCTGCGTAAGAAGGAAGCTCTACTACTTCTACATTCATGCCTTCGGTACCGTTCACATACTTAACACCGCACTCGAAACCATACTGATAGTTAACGTTGGAAGGATATGCAATACCGTTTACTACTGCTACCTTACCTGTGGTGGTAGACAGAGCTGCAGCCATACCTGCATAGAAACCGCTCTCCTGCTCAGCATAGTAAGCAGCGTATACATTGTCGATCACCTGATCAGCAGTTACTTCGGTACCGTCAATGGTAGGCCAGGAATCGATCAGGATGAACTTGGTATCCGGATTCTCCTGTGCCAGATTGCCGATGCCGGCGAACTGGAAACCACAGCATACAATAACATCATAATCCGCTACAACATCAGCTACTGCCTGAACAGCTGCTGCGCTGTCACCGGTTTCCTCACGGATGGGGGTTACGGTTGCATTAGGATTCTCCTCGATGAACTTCAGAACACCGTTGTAGTTGTCCTGGTTGAAGGAACCGTCATCCACGCCGGAGGGGCTGGATACGATAGCGATCTTCAGACCGGGTTCTTCACTGCCGCTCTCTGTTGCTGCTACAGTGGTGGTAGCTGCCACGCTGGATTCTGCATTGGTGTCAGCATTGGTGCTGCCGCATGCTACCAGAGAAACAGCCATGACAGATGCAAGTGCAAGTGCCAGAAACTTTTTCATAATTTTTTCCTCCTAAAATGTAAATATTAAAACATTGAATCACAACGGTAATATTATCATCATAGTCTGTAAAATTCAATATCTATTTTTAATTAACGCATATGCACATCCATTTGTGGGAACGGAATTTCAATTTCTGCTTTATCAAGTGCATACTTACACTGTTCGGTAATACGCCATTTTCCCTGCCAGAAATCCTCATTTTTAAACCAGCAGCGTACACATAGGTTGATTCCGGAGTCTGCCAGTTCATCTACAAATACAAAATGCTCTCTTTCCTTTATAGTATCAGGATCTTCAGAGAGAACCTTTGTCAGGACTTCCTTTGCCTTCCTAATATCTGCGCTGTAAGCAACCGATACCTTCACATCACATCGTCTGGATTCGGCAGCAGTGACATTCACAATGGTGTTATTTGCCAGATTGCCGTTTGGAAGAATAATCGTCTGATTATCATAGGTTAACAGCTTTGTATAGAAGATCTGGATCTCTTTTACTGTACCTTCCTTACCGGAGGAGCCTTCCACAATGTAATCTCCCACCTTAAACGGCTTCAATAATAAAATCAGCACACCGCCCGCCAGATTAGACAGACTTCCCTGCACTGCCAGTCCTACTGCCACTCCGGCTGAGCCAAGAAGTGCCACGATACTGGCAGCATCAACGCCAAAGGAGGATGCCAGGGTCAGGATCAGTATAATATATAAAGAAGCTTTCACAAAAGAATCCACGAACTGGATCACTCCCGTTTCCGCTCCCGCGCGGTTCATGGACTTGCGGATGATCTTGCGGATCAGCTTGATCAGTTGTACCCCAATGAAGAAAAATAACAGTGCCAGTCCGATACGGATGCCTAAGTTCAATGCTTTCTCCGGAAGGGTATCCAGAAAAGACGCTATCATTCCTTCCTTTTGCTGTACCTCTTCGATTACGTTATCTGTCAGATCCATGTTATCTTATTTCTCCTGTTTCTTTTTTGCGGTCTTGTTCGTCGTCTTACGAATGGGCGTATTTTTACGGATCCGCTTCTCGATCACTTTTTCCAGCTCTGCCTCTGTGTAAGGGATAAATTGCAGAATACTTAAGGACAACGGTGCAAGTTTCACGGTGACGGACTGCTTTTTATCATCCCATTCCACGTCCTCTGCCCGTTTCATGCGGTCATTGACCACACCGGTACCACCGTAGCAGACAGCATCCGTATTCAGGATCTCCTTATATTTTCCCTCGTAAGGAACTCCTGTAGTGATCTCTCTGGGCACACCGGAGAAGTTTGCTACGACCAAAAGCATCTCCTCTGCTTCTTCGCCTTTACGCACAAAGCTTACATAACATTCATTGGCAGAGATCTCGTTCATCCACTGGAATCCCTTCGCCTGATCGTCACATTCATACAGTGCCTTATTCTCCCTGTATAATGCATTCAGATCCTTCACCAGCCTCTGGACTCCGGCATTTTCCTTCTGCTCTTCCAGTGCCCATTCCACCTGACGCATTTCGTTCCATTCTTTTTCTTCCGCCAGATCCTGTCCCATGAAAAGGAGCTTTTTCCCGGGATGAGTCATCATATAGCCGTAGGTCAGACGTAAGTTGGCAAGCTTCTGTGCTCTGTCTCCGGGCATCTTGCCAAGTAAGGTTCCTTTCCCATGTACCACTTCATCATGCGAAAATACCAGCATGAATTTCTCGCTGTAGGCATAGATCATGCTGAAGGTAAGTTCTCCGTGATGGTGGCTCCTAAAGTACGGATCGTATTTGATATAATCCAGATAATCGTTCATGAAGCCCATATTCCATTTGAGATCAAAACCAAGTCCCCCCTCTTCCAGGGAACCGGTGATCAGGGGGAATGCCGTACTCTCCTCTGCGATGGATAATACTCCGGGATCTCTCTTTTTCAGGATGGAATTTAAGTGTTTGATCATTTCAATGGCTTCCAGATTCTCGTTACCACCGTACATATTGGGAATCCATTCCCCGTCCTGTCTGCCGTAATCCAGATAAAGCATGCTGGCTACTGCATCCATACGGATACCATCCGCATGATATTTCTCCACCCAGAACAGCGCATTGGCGATCAGATAATTCGATACCTGTGGACGACCGTAATTGTAGATCAGGGTGCCCCAGTGAGGATGACTGCCCTGTCTGGGATCCTGATGCTCATAAAGACAGGTGCCGTCAAATGCAGCTAATCCATAAGAATCTCTCGGAAAATGTGCAGGCACCCAGTCAAGGATCACACCGATTCCCGCCTTATGCAGTGCATTCACGAAGAACATAAAGTCCTCCGGTGTACCGTATCTGGCAGTCGGTGCATAATAACCGATGACCTGATATCCCCAGGAAGCATCTAAGGGATGCTCCATCACCGGCAGCAGTTCCACATGGGTGTATCCCATTTTCTTTACATATTCTATAACCTTCGGAGCAATTTCCCGGTAATTGACATAATCCTGTCCTTCCCCCGGTGTCACAAAGCTTCCCAGATACATTTCATAGACGCTCACCGGAGCATTACCGCACTGATATTTTTCACGACTTTTCAGAAATTCGTCGTCCTCCCATTGATAATTACGGATATCCGCAATTACAGAAGCCGTCTCCGGTCTCTTCTGCGCTGCATTACCGTAGGGGTCCGCCTTCAGATAAGTAAGTCCGCCCTTGATCTTCAGCTCGTATTTGTAACAGTCTCCGACTTCCGCTCCGGGAATAAACAATTCAAAGATACCGGAATCCCCCAGCCGTCTCATCTGATGGATCCGCCCGTCCCATTCATTAAAATCACCGACTACGCTGACACGCATGGCATTCGGCGCCCAGACAGCAAAATAGGTCCCCTCGTCCCCATCCAGTTCCATGGGATGTGCTCCCAGCTTTTCATAGATTGTATAATGAATGCCGGCGGCAAAACGATCCATGTCTTCCTTCGTGATCTGCGGAACATGCCGGTACGCATCCCCACAGATCCATCTGTGTGCCTCACGGTTTTCGGTCTTACTGTATTCCACTACATATTCATAAGGTGCCATTTTCCCTGCATTTACCAGTGCTGCAAAATATCCCTCTTCATCTGCCAGTTCCATGGGAACATCCATAAGAAATGCTTCTCCCACCTGTCCGGTCTTCTTCCAGTGGATCGTTACTTTCTCTGCTCCCGGGAAGTATGCCTGTACCAGCATTTTGCTTCCCTGCTTATGGGGTCCCAACAGCTCATGGGGATTATCGCATTCGGAATACGTGATTTCTTCTATTTGGGGCCAGTTCATCAATTTATAAAGTTTATTTGTCATATTCCCTCTTTTCTGCAGCGCGATTGCTGCATTCTATTCTGTCATTTTGCCTTTAGAAACCCTGCGGATCACCGTTCAATCTCATGCAGGAACAGCCCGCTTCGAAGCTTCGGCTCAAACCAGGTAGACTTCGGAGGCATCAGCCTCTCCGCATCCGCCACTGCAAAAAGCTCTGCAATAGATGTGGGATACATCGAGAACGCCACTTTCATGTCCGTATGTACTCTCCGCTCCAGTTCTCCCAGTCCCCGGATGCCTCCGACAAAATCAATTCTCTTATCTGTCTTCGGATCCTTAATCCCCAAAATGGGATCTAACAGATAATTCTGCAAAAGCGATACATCCAGTCCCTCTACGGCATCCTCACTTTTTATTTCCTCTTTTGCGACAAGACTGTACCATTCATCCTCCAGATACATGCCAAACATGCCCTTCTTTGTGGGTCTGTAAGGAGTCTGTCCCATTTTCTCCACTGTGAAATGCTCTTTAATACGCGTAAGGAAAGCTGCTGCATCCAGTCCGTTCAGATCCTTCACTACACGATTGTAATCCAGGATCCGTAACTCTTCATCCGGGAAAATCACGGAAAGAAAATAATTAAATTCCTCTTCTCCTGTATAATCCGGATACTGCTCTCTCCTCTTCAGCCCCACCTTCACCGCAGAAGCACATCGATGATGCCCATCCGCAATATAGATTGCCGGGATCTTCCCAAAAGCCTTCTCGATCATCGCCACATCCACATCGTTATCAATCACCCACACACGATGCCCGATTCCATCCTCACTGACAAAATCATAGACCGGCGCCTGCTTTTTCATCTCTACGATTTTCTCCTTCAGCTCCTCCTTCGCCCGATACGCCAGGAAAATCGGTCCCGTCTGCATACTGCACGTATCCACATGACGAATACGGTCTTCCTCCTTGTCTGCCCTGGTATTCTCGTGCTTTTTGATCACATTGTTCCGATAATCATCAATCGATGCACAGCCTACCACCCCGGTCTGACTGTGTCCATCCATCGTCAGTTCATACAGATAGAAACATGGCGTCGGATCCTGTACAAATTTTCCTTCCAGAATTTTCTCACGAAGCATCTGATCCGCTTTCTCATACACACAGTCCGCATATGTGTCTACTTCCTCGCCAAACTGCGTCTCCGCCCGGTCAATCGCCAGAAAAGATTCCGGATTCTTCTTCACCACTTCACACGCTTCCGCCCTGTTATATACATCATAAGGAAGTGCCGCAATCCTCTCCTCTATCCCCTGACAGGGACGATATGCCCTAAATGGTCTAATCTGTGCCATACTCCTACCTCCTAATTTCTTCTACATATAAATTTATTTTACCAAATACCGTCTCATATCACAAGGTTATTTAAATAAGCAAGCAGCCCCGAATGGGTGTAAGAATAAGCAGGCCGTAAGCAGACGTCGGCACTTAGCGGGCGTATTCTGACCGCTTATGTGCCGTTACGCTCTGCGACAGAGCGAAAGCGTGCCGCGTTTCTTACCCCAGCCGAGGCTGTGGGGGTTTTATTTCTAATAATACCTACCCCAACTTATGGAACACAATACAGTTGGGCATATTGACCTTCATCGCCGGTCCATTCATGATCATCGTTCCATGCTCCAGATCAATATGGAAGAAAGTCATCGTATTACTTTCATGATTCAAAGACACCAGAAACTTATTATCCGGGAAGAACTCCGCATCCTTCGGATACTCACCGCTGACCGGCAGCAGGAAATTCTTCTTAAGCAATCCTGTCTTCTTATCCACATTAAATACAATGACTGAATTATCTCCCGCGATGGAGCTGAGCAGATAATTATAATCCAGGGAGAAACTGAATGCACTGGCACTGTTCGTATTGCCTCTGGTCAGCTTGATCAGCTCTACCGTCTGAATCTTCTCGAAAGTAGGATCATTATCATGGTCCACATACTTATAGACATCAATGTAACATTTCAGTTCATGCAGGATATAAATATATCTGCCATCCTCTGAAATCTTGATATGACGGGGTGCGGATTCCATCTCACTGCGGATGATATCCTCCAGCTTCACCTTACCCTTCTCTACATCAAAACGATACACATTGACATGATCCATTCCCTGGTCCGCTACCAGCAGATATTTGTTGTCATGCGTCATACGAGCACAGTTGATGTGGGGGCGGAAATTGCGCTCTGCCATACTGCCCAGTCCTTTATGGTAGATCTCGTCGGTGATCTCTCCGATGGAACCATCCTCCTTCAGACGGAGTACGGTCAGCTTACCGTCATGATAACCTGCCACAAACAGATACTGATCTGTGTAATCCGTAGATACATAACATCCTCTCATACCGTTGATCGGTGCGAAGTTGATCAGTTCCAGATCTCCGTCCGGCATGATCGTATAAGCCTCTACACCAAAATCCGTTATAGAATAAAGAAACTTTCCGTTATGGGAAATGGTCAGGTAAGAAGAGTTGGTGATCTCTACTTTATCTTTTTCCTTAAAACGACCGTTTTTCATATCCACATCATATATTCTGATACCGTGACTGTCCCCCTGTGTATAACTGGAAACATAGGCAACATATTTTCCCTTGTTCATGACCGGATCCTCCTTAGCATTCTATATCTTTTTATGTTTATAAATATAGCACAATTCTGAAAATTGTGAAACATTTTTCTGTAAAAATCCCGAAAAATACTCCTGTTTTTTCCCTGAGGTAAAGTTTATGTAAATCAGCCCGGAAAATGCAAAACTTCACATTGACTTTCCATGTATTTACGTATAATATTAATTCGACTTGCAAAAAATTTTCATTTAGGTTTTTCGATAATTTTTTGCAGGATTTTTTACATCAGGAAGGAAAAAATTGATGAAAAATGCTTTAGTCAATTTAGTGAACATTTCAAAATCATTTGACAATCAGATGGTTCTGGATGATCTCAATCTGTACATCCGCGAAAATGAGTTCCTGACACTGTTGGGACCCAGTGGCTGCGGAAAGACTACAACCCTCCGTATTCTGGGCGGTTTCGAGACTCCCGACAAAGGTCAGGTCATTTTCGAAGGCCGGGATATCACTAACCTTCCACCCAATAAGCGCAATCTGAATACTGTATTCCAAAAGTATGCCCTGTTCCCGCATATGACCATTGCAGAAAACATCGCGTTTGGGTTAAAGATCAGTGGTAAAAGTAAATCTTATATTAATGATAAAATTAAATACGCTCTGAAGTTAGTCAATCTGGATGGCTTTGAGAACCGTATGCCGGATTCCTTAAGCGGCGGTCAGCAGCAACGTATCGCCATCGCCCGTGCTATCGTGAACGAACCCAAGCTCCTGCTCTTAGACGAGCCTTTAGGCGCCCTGGATCTCAAGCTTCGCCAGGACATGCAGTATGAGCTGATCCGCTTGAAGAACGAGCTTGGCATTACCTTTATCTATGTCACCCATGACCAGGAAGAGGCTCTGACCATGTCCGATACCATCGTAGTCATGAACCAGGGGTATATCCAGCAGATCGGTACTCCCGAGAGCATCTATAATGAACCGGAAAATGCTTTCGTTGCCGATTTTATCGGTGACAGTAATATCATCGGTGCCACCATGATCAGAGATCGTCTGGTAGAAATCCTGGGTGCCCGTTTTGACTGTGTAGATACCGGTTTCGGTGAGAATAAGCCCGTAGATGTAGTCATCCGACCCGAGGACGTGGAACTGGTATCTCCGGAGGAAGGTATCCTCCAGGGTACCCTGATCCACTCTATCTTCAAGGGTGTTCATTATGAGATGGAAGTTATGGCAAATGGCTTTGAATGGCTGGTACATTCCACAAAGATGGTTCCCGTTGGTACCAAAGTCGGCATCAAGGTTGATCCTTTTAACATCCAGATCATGAAGAAGCCGGAATCTGAGGACGAGGAGGCCATTGGAGTCAATGAATAGAAAATTATTATCGCTCCCTTTTATCTTCTGGTCAGCCATGTTTGTCATCGTGCCTCTGTGCATGGTCTTCTACTATGGTCTGACCGATAAGAGCGGTGCATTTACATTTGATAATATTCTGGCGATTGCTACTGCCGAGCATTCCAAGGCTCTGTGGGAGGCATTAAAGTTATCTGTGATCAGCACTGTGATCTGCCTGCTTTTAGCATATCCTCTTGCCATGATCCTGTGTAACATGAATGTGAATCAGAATTCATTCCTGGTACTGATTTTCATTTTGCCCATGTGGATGAATTTTCTGCTTCGTACCCTGGCATGGCAGACTCTGCTTGAGAAGACCGGAGTGATCAACAGCATCCTCTCCGTCCTGCATCTGCCGTCGTTAAATATTATCAATACCCCCTATGCCATTGTACTGGGTATGGTATATAACTTTTTACCTTTTATGGTACTGCCTCTGTATAACGTGCTGGTCAAAATCGACAAGAATGTGATCAACGCCGCCTATGACCTGGGTGCCAACGGCATACAGACTTTCTTACGGATCATTTTTCCTTTAAGTCTGCCCGGCATGTTAAGCGGTATCACCATGGTGTTTGTCCCCGCCCTGACTACTTTCGTTATCAGCAAGATTCTGGGTGGCAGCAAGATCCTGCTCATCGGTAATGTCATCGAGCAGGAATTCACCCAGACCGGCAACTGGAATCTGGGAAGTGGTCTCTCCATCGTATTGATGCTGTTCATCATCTTCAATATGGTGATCTCTGTGATCACGGATAAAGAAGGGGAGGCGAACACATTATGATCAAAACAACTGCGCAAAAAATATATCTGGGACTGATTTTTATCTTTTTATACGCCCCCATTATTACCTTGATCGTACTCTCCTTCAATGCCAGTAAGACCCGTGCAAAATGGGGCGGTTTTACGACCAAGTGGTATGCGGCTTTGTTCCGGAACGAGCAGATCATGCAGGCTTTGTGGAATACACTGGCGCTGGCAATCTTATCTGCGCTGATTGCCACCCTCATAGGTTCGATCGCCTGCATCGCCATGCAATCCATGAAACGTACCAGCCGTGCTGTCCTCATGGGAATCACGAATATTCCAATGCTGAACGCGGAAATCGTTACCGGTATCTCCCTGATGCTTCTGTTCCTCAGCTTTGGTATAAAGTTTGGCTTCGGGACCATTCTGCTTGCACACATTACCTTTAATATTCCATATGTGATATTAAGCGTAATGCCCCGTATGAAGCAGCTGAACCCCAGCACCTATGAAGCAGCCCTCGACCTGGGCGCATCTCATACGTATGCCTTTTTCAAAGTGGTATTTCCGGATATCCTGCCGGGTATTTTGTCCGGTTTTCTGATGGCATTTACCATGTCACTGGATGACTTTATCATTACCCACTTTACCAAGGGTCCCGGTGTCGACACCCTGTCCACCAAGATCTATACGGAAGTAAAAAAAGGTATAAAACCGGAAATGTACGCACTATCCACCATTATATTCGTAACTGTATTGATTTTACTTTTGTTAGTAAACTACACACCCAAAGGAAAGAAAAAGAAATAACTTTTTCTACATATATTTTAGGAGGAAAATAAATGAAAAAATTTATTGCACTGTTTCTGTGCGGCATCCTTACCGCAACTGCTCTGACCGGCTGCGGATCCTCTTCCTCTGCCGGTGAAAACGGTGAAGTCATCGTCTACAACTGGGGAGAATATATCGATCCGGAGACTCTCACTATGTTTGAGGAAGAAACCGGTATCAAGGTGGTCTATGACGAATTTGAGACCAACGAGATCATGTATCCAAAGGTGGAAGCCGGTTCATCCGCTTATGATGTGGTATGTCCTTCCGATTACATGGTGCAGAAAATGATCGAGAATGATCTGATTCAGGAACTGGATTACGATAAGATTCCCAATGCCAAAGAAAACATCGGTGCCCAGTACTACGAGCAGGCTGCTGCTTACGATCCCGGTAACAAATATTGTGTTCCTTATTGCTGGGGAACTGTTGGAATCATCTACAATAAAACCATGGTAGATACTCCTCCCACCAAATGGGCAGACCTGTGGGATGAAAAATATGCTGATAATATTCTGATGATGGATTCTATTAAAGACAGCTTTATGGTTGCTCTGAAGAAAAACGGCTTCTCTTCTAACAGTCTGGACGAATCCGAGCTCCAGATAGCTACCAATGATCTCATCGCCCAGAAGCCTCTGGTACAGGCATATGTTGTAGATCAGGTACGTGACAAAATGATCGGCGGCGAGGCTGCGATCGGTGTAATGTTCTCCGGTGATGCCATTTATGTGATCGGGGAAAATCCGGATCTCGATTATGTCATTCCTGAGGAAGGTACAAATGTATGGATTGACGGCTGGGTTATTCCCAAGAATGCTCCTAACAAGGAAAATGCAGAGAAATTCATTGATTTCATGTGCCGTCCGGATGTAGCTCTGAAGAATTTCGAGTACATTACCTACGGTACCCCCAATACCGCTGCAAGAGAGCTGATCGAGGATGAGGACCTGAAGAACTCTCCCATCGCATTCCCGGATCTGACACAGTATAACAATCTGGAGACCTTCCTGTACCTCGGTGAGGATGGCGAAGAGCTTTTCAACAAATACTGGAAAGAAGTTATGTCCAATTAATTCTATATAAAGCAAATCAAAAGCCCTCAAGCTGTCAAAACAGCCTGGGGGCTTTTGATCTTCCCATATTTCAGGAATTCTGTTCACATCCGCAGGTCTCACATTTCCCATCATTTCTTCTGGAAAATGCCGGATCATCCACCGGTGTAAAATTCGGGAAATCCGGTCTTAGCGGTCTGCAGTCTCTGTCTTCACAGCACCCCGCATCTTCCAGGCGGCGGGCGCCGCAGGCATTCGAACTGCCACAGGAATTGTTGTTGCCACAGGAATTTCCACCACAAAATAGTAATAATAACAGAATGATACAGTTCATAGGATCCTCTACTTACCACTGTTTATTTACTATTCTATTCCGCTTTTTCCAGCTGGTGCCAGTCCATACACCTTTTGTGTTGTACCAATTCCTCTTTGATAAATTGAAAGGTTTTCTCTTCGCCCTGTTCTGCCAGCATTTCCAGCACATACAGAAGCTTTGCCTTTGTCTTAGGATGGATAGGTGCCTTATCTGTGCCCCGATAATAGTAATCTAACGGTGATCTGTCCGTATATTTGTCTCCCATGTAAACCTTACTGGCGGCGATCCGGTCCATAATCATCTCCGCAATATAACGATCCGGCATGGGTACCGGTGCCATTCCGCCCGGCAATGCCTGCATACTGTAATCAATCCAGTATTCGTAATGATGCTTGTTCCTGCCCTTGTGGTGCAGCCAGGCACTGGAATAACCGATATCCTCTCTCTCCGCGTTGTTGGGGCTGCGGTCACCCTGGTAATACTTTGCTCCTACCCAGAACTCTGTGGGGCTGTATTTCGACATATCGTGTAAAAGTCCCTGTTTATACAGACCTACCTTAAAGCAGCCCTTTGCCACCAGAACCTTATGGTGTGTGATCGTTTTAAAATGTTTCCAGATATTCATTTCGTTCTATCATCTTTCTTCAGAAGCTTCCGATTTCTTTTTCCGTCTCTTACCGGTACTTTTTCTCTTATCCTGTGATATTCCCATCACGCCTTCGTAGACGGCAATGCTCCTGGGGGCTACGGTCCTCGTCTGATCAGCCATCTGTTCTTCTCTCTCCTGCACTGTCAGGATATTCCCTGCTTCTTCCGTCGCTAAAACCAATTTCCATTCCATACCCTTCGGAAGCTTGGGAAATGCCAGTTTCTGAGGTTCCCAATGCATATTCATGGCAACATAGAGAAAAGAATCATCTGCACCTGCCTTGGTCTTTGCATATTTTCCGCAATACATCATTCCAACGTGCCTGTTATAACTCTCTGTCTGAGGTCTCCATGCATTTTGTCCGTGGTAGGACAGATCCGGATAACCACAGGATAACGTATCCAGGATCCGAAGCTCTTCCTCCGGATGCAGGATCGGATGTGCCTTACGGAAAGCGATCATCTGTTTCCAGAAAGCCAGCAGTCCGGCATTTTTCTCCTTATCCTGCCAGTTCAGCCAGGTAATTTTATTATCCTGACAGTAGGGATTGTTATTTCCCTGTTGGGAATTACCGAATTCGTCTCCCATGAAGATCAGCGGCGTGGACTGGGTCAATAACAACATACAAAATGCATTCTGTAACTGTTTTTGCCGGAGAGCCAGCACTTTTTTGCGTCGGGAGTTACCTTCCTCACCACAGTTCCAGCTGCAATTATAATCGTTACCGTCCCGGTTGCCCTCGCCGTTGGCTTCGTTATGCTTATGGTCATAAGACACCATATCCATCAGGGTAAATCCGTAATAATTAGACAGATAATGGATCCGTCCCATATTGGCGGGAATATGACGCATCTCGTACAATACTCCCGAAAGCATGTTATCATCGCCTTTTAAAAATCTACGCATGGTGTACAGATAATCGTCCCGGTATTCCGCAAGATTCCGATACTCCGGCTTCTGTGCCGGATCGTAGAGCTTCGCTGCATCAAAATCGTAATACCAAAGCTTGGTGTCTGTCAGTGCAGGGTCTCCTGCCAGCGCCTGTGCCGGCACCTCTCCCATCAGATGAAACCCATCCACATGATAAGTTAATACCCAGAAGCGTAAAATATTCCCAATCTCTGTCACATCCATCCCTTTTGGGAAATAAAACTGTAAGATCACTTCCATCCTGCGCTTATGAAATTCCTTCACCAGTTGTCTGAATTCCAACGCTGCATCTTCTTCTGCCGCATAGGCAGCTTTTGGTGCATAATAAAAGCCCTCACGGTAGCCCCAGTAGTTTAATACCCGGTAACCGGGGAGTTCTGCACCATTTTCCCCTGCTGTGGCTACAATGTCTGCGGATGTCTTCGTGTTCACCTCTTCCGGAGTCTCATCAAATTCATAAACAGGCTGCAATTCCACCGTCGTGATGCCGATTTCCTGCAGATAATCCAGTTTCTCCGCAATTCCCGCAAAGGTGCCTCTGTGTGTCACCTTGGAGGAAGCATGCATGGTAAAGCCACGGACATGCATGCAATAACATACGCTCTCACGATAGGAAAGCATCGGATGTTCATCCTGCTCCCAGTCGAAATCCTCTCCGGGAAATACCGCAATGCGATTGACATTTTTTCGCGTTTTTCCGTAAACAGGCTTACTTAAGAAGCCCCGCGCATGCAGATCCGGCACGATCCGTTCCTCTTCATAGAACTGATATCCGATCTGCTGTGGATCCAGTTCCAGGTATTTGCAGTAGACATTTCCCATCCGCTCTTCCCGGCGGAACGGGATTTTGTGTAATTTTTTACCGCTCTCTCTGTCATATAGGATAATGCCGCAATCCTTTTTTCCGGACGCATAAGCGAAACGTATCGCTCCGTCCTCCACATGAGCTCCTAACGGATAAGGCTTTATTGCATGCTTTTTTTCTGTCATTGCTACACTCCATCTTCTGGCTGATTTGTCTTTTTTCACTATTTTATTATAGTCGGTAACCTTAAGAAAAACAAGCATTGCAAGAATATCCGTAAACGGTTATAATAAGGAAACAAAATACTGTTACACCCAATAACATTTCACAGGAGGATTCCCATGGGTAAAAATGAAAGCTATGAAGATGAAGAAATGACCGTTGAGCTGGAGTTGGAAGATGGCACTGTCGTAAACTGTGCGGTCATCACCATTCTCACCGTAGAGGCTAAGGATTATATCGTGCTTCTGCCTCTGGATGAAGACGGCGAAAACGAAGACGGAGAAGTATGGTTCTACGGATATGCCGAGAATCCGGATGACCCGAATGAAGAGCCTGTTCTCGAATACATTGAAGATGATGATGTCTACGAAAAAGTTGCCGATGCTTTTGACGAGTATCTGGACAGTTGTGAATTCGATGAGATCATCGACGATAACGATTCAGAGGAATAAGGAATCTGGATGGGAACCTGGGGCGCTCTGCTGTGCCTGTAAGGCAGAGAAGTTCCAGGTCTTTTTTTGCCCTTGTCATAGCCACATAGAAGATACGGCGTTCCTCTTCAATGTGCTCAGGGTCCAGTCCGTTCCCATGGGGAAAATTCTTTTCATTGCAGTCTGGAATCCATACACTGTCAAACTCCAGTCCTTTCGAAGCATGTACCGTAAGCAGTCTTACCGCTCCGTCTGCCGCCTGCGCATTGTCTCCGGATTCCCGTGCCACACCTTTCCGCAGTTGTTCTCCGAAGGCCTCCTGTGCTTCCTGCCACTCTTTTGCTGTTTTAAAATGACCGGCTTCTTCCACAATATAGTTCAAAATTTCTTCCCATTCCTGTGTTTTCTCATTATTTTCAACATTTGCTCTCTGACGCAGATACCTTTCATATCCGCAAGCTTTGCATACAAAGATCACTGCAAGCTTTGGTTCTGCATTTTTTACAAATTCCATCTGACGTTTCCACAATCTGATCGCCTCACACGCTTTACGATTACAGTCTGCAGAATAATCATTGTTTTTCATGGAGTAATAATCTTCCAGTGCTTGCAATGAAACATGCTTTCCAAAAGCTTCCCTGGATATATTACGAAACGGTTTGTTGATCACTCTCAGAAAATCTATTCTCTCTGCAGTTCCTGCTGCAATACGCAGATATGACATAATATCCTGTACAATGAAGTGTTCATATATATTTCGTTTTTTTTCCTTCATAACATAGGGAATTCCTTCTCTGCCAAGTCTTGCCGCCACGCTCTGCATAGCCAGGTTTGTTCGGAACAATATTGCACAGGTCTCCTGTGTGGAACGTCCCTTCAGGCGATGTAATAAATATTGCATCTGCTCCGGTGCATCCCTGAATTCTTTTATTCTTACCCTGCAGGCGGTTCCTCTGTATGTTTCTTCCTTCCGCTGATTCAACTCGCTGGCTTCCAATATTTTAGGGAAGCGATCCAGGTTCTCATTGATCACCAGAAGGGAAGCCTCCACAATGTCCTGATGGCTACGGTAGTTGGTGCGAAGCAGTATCTGTGTTGCCGCAAATTCCCGTACAAACATCTGCATACAGGCCGGTCTGGCTCCACGAAAACTGTAAATTGCCTGGTCATCATCTCCCACTGCGAATACATTTTTATGTTTTTCCGCCAGCAACCGTACAATACAATACTGCCTATAGTTAATATCCTGAAATTCATCGATCAGAATATGTGAAAAACGTTTCTGCCAGTATTCCCTCTGTGGAGTATTATTTTGCAACAGTTCCTCACACTCTTTCAGCATATCATCAAAATCAACACCCTGGACTTTTGTCCTTGCAGACTCATATTCCCGATATATCTGAGGAAAGCAATTTTTCCATTCCTCCGGGATTTTTTCCAGTGTTTTTTCCTTTTCTCCGGTATTTTTGTAATACGCGATCGCATCCAGGAAGCTTTTGGCAATTTCCGCACTGCATTCTTTGTTCTTTTTTAAAATGGGATAAATCAGATTTAATTTTTGTCTTTCATTTAAGAGATTGCCCGGTTGTACTCTACCCGACCGGAGCAGGATTTGATAAAAAATCGAATGAAATGTTCCGAAATTAACGGAACCGGCAAACGAAGAAGTCTGTGCAAAGCGCTGTTGCATAGAAAGTGCCGCTTCTCTGGTAAACGTAATCACCAGAATCTGTTCGGGAGCGACTTCTTTCTCATGAATCAGCCAGAGGATTCTCTTCGTAATAGTAAACGTCTTGCCGGAGCCGGGACCCGCCAATAATAAAAGCGGGCCCTCTCCGAAAGTTACAGCCTCCCTTTGGGAGGGATTGCAATCCGTAAGATTAAACATTCGCCTTCAGTAATTCAATACCTTTACGAATTCTGTTCAGGGATTCCTCTTTGCCCAGGACTTCCATGATCTCCGTAGCACCCGCAGGTGTCATCTGCTTGCCGGATACAGCGGTACGGATCGGCCACATCACATAACCGTTCTTGCAGCCTTTTTCCTCCACATATTTTACAAGAACCTGATACAGCCCGTCATTGCTGTAATCCTCCTGTGCCTCCAGGATCGGAAGCAGGTCTTTTAATACCTCCAGAGAACTCTCTGCGGTAGTCTTCATCTTCTTATGTGTGTACATTGCCACATCATACTCCGGAAGTTCCTCGAAGAAATCTACCAGTCCGGCGATATCCGGGAATACTTCAATCCGGGTCTTTACCATGGCTGCGATCTTCTTAAGATCTAAGGGCTTACTGATCGCTTTCTTCAGATAAGGTTCTGCCATCTCGTAGAATTTATCGAAGTCCATAGCTTTCAGGTACTCGCCGTTCATCCAACGCAGCTTTACAATATCGAAGACTGCGGGAGACTTACTGATACGATGGTAATCAAACTCTTTAATCAGTTCATCAAGAGAGAAAATCTCGCGATTATCCTCCGGGCTCCATCCCAACAGTGCCACATAGTTGACGATTGCTTCGGTAATGAATCCCTGATCGATCAGATCCTCGAAGGAAGCATGTCCGCTTCTCTTAGACAGCTTTTTATGGTTCTCATCGGTGATCAGAGGCAGATGAATGTATACCGGTACCTGCCAGCCGAAAGCATCATACAGACGCACATACTTCGGGGAGGAGGACAGATATTCGTTGCCTCGTACTACATGAGTGATATTCATGGTATGATCATCTACCACGTTAGCAAAATTGTAAGTTGGATAGCCGTCGGATTTGATCAGGATCATATCATCCAGCTGGGAATTATCTACGGTAATGTCTCCGTATAACTCATCATGGAATGTTGTAGTTCCTTCCTTTGGATTATTCTGACGGATGACAAAAGGCTTGCCTGCAGCAAGATTTGCCTCGATCTCTTCCTTGGACAGAGACAGGCAGTGCTTGTCATATACAGTGATCTCCTTGCCGTCCACAACCTCGGTCTTCAGGGAAGCCAGTCTCTCCTTATCACAGAAGCAATAATATGCCTCGCCCTTGTCGATCAGCTCCTTGGCATATTTCATATAGATACCGGTCTTCATACGCTCACTCTGTACGTAAGGACCGTAGCCGCCGTCCTTATCGGGTCCCTCATCATGTACCAGTCCGGTCTTCTCCAGGGTACGGTAGATGATCTCGGTAGCTCCTTCCACATAACGCTCTTGGTCGGTATCTTCGATACGGAGCATGAAATCTCCACCGGCATGCTTTGCAATCAAAAATTCATATAATGCGGACCGCAGATTACCTACATGCATTTTACCGGTAGGGCTGGGTGCATATCTTGTTCTGATCTTTGTCATTTTCTCCTCATTTCCGCAGGGAATCTGTTTCCGGCATCCAATTTCCGCAAATCAATTCCATACATATATATTCCTTGTTCCTTCTCGTTCTGAAAACAGAACTACTTTTTTATTTTACCGCCTTTTTATCAAAACTGCAACTATTTCCAGACCTGATGTTTTCGTAATAAAAAAACTATGATATAATGAGCCTCAAGGAAAAACAAGTGGCTACAAGCAGACATTTGTTTTTCTGGGCTCATTAGCGAACGAATATCCTGCGAAGCAGGATGTAGAGTGCAATAGCACGAATTCGTGAGCTTATGATATAATGAAGCAAAATCACTTGCTTGCAAGTGTGATTTTGCGAAATGCATTTGGTGAGCTATGCTCACGATATAATGAGCCCGTGATACATAAATAATAAAAATGCAAGGATGTCATGCTATGAAAAACAATTTTTTATCCTCTAAAACGTTTTATTATATCAGTGCCGGATTACTACTGTTATTTTGTCTTTTTACCCGCCTGTGGCGCCTGGATACGCTTCCTTCCGGTCTCCATCTGGATGAAGCCGGAATGGCTTATGATGCCTGGTGTCTTTCCCATTTTGGGGTAGATCGTTATCAGACCTCCTGGCCTCTATATCTTTATAACTACGGAGGCGGACAAAGTATTTTGTATGCCTACCTCACTGCTGGTTTATTTCGCATTTTTGGATTTAGTATCAAAATTCTCCGTCTTCCCTCTGTCATTTTTTCCTGCTTATCCGTTCTGTACGGCATGAAAATCTGCAGAAAGATTTTTAAAGATGCATATCTTTATTCTTTGATCTGCGGAGTTCTTTTAACAATTTGTCCTGCACTTGTTTTAATGGGACGTCTGGGAATTGACTGTTATCTGATGCTCGGTGCCTCCGCTGTTTTTTTATATTACTTTATCTGCGCTGTAGAAAACGGGAAAACACTATCTTACCTCATTGCAGGTATAACCGGCGGCATTCTTCTTTATTCCTACGTGTTGTCTTATGTTGTGCTGCCTCTGTTTTTTCTGTTTGCTTTATGTTATATCATTTATCAGAAAAAATTTTCATTACACGGCTGGATCTGTATGGCTGTTCCCGTCGCTATCTTTGCTTTTCCTCTGATTTTAGAGCAATTTATCAACATGTTCGGCTGGAATGAAATTAAACTCGGAGTATTTACCCTCATAAAGCTAAACGGTTACCGCATCAGTGAATTCAGATTTTTTAATATTTCTTATTTAAAGGATCTGCTCCGTAATATTTTTACTTTCTCAGATTTTGCATACTGCAGTTCGCCGCATTTTCCAAATCTGTACTGGTTATCCATCCCACTTTGTTTCATTGGTTTTCTTGATTGCTGTAAGGATTTTGTTATTTCCTTCCGTAAAAGAATGTGGGATGCCCAGACCTTTGTATTTGTCTGGCTGGTGATCATTTTTCTCTTATTTTGTCATCTGCCATCAAACGGATACCGGATTGGATGTATTTATCTCGGTATCATATATTTTATTACGAAAGGGATGCATTATATTGTTTTCTATCTGAAAAAGAAAACCACTACTCCTGTCTTTACCTCAGGAATAATGGTCTGCTTTGCAGTGTTCTATTTTATCAATTTTCTTCTCTTCGTGCGTTATTACTATCTGGGTACCTACGTACAAGAGACGTATCCTTTAACTCATTTTGATATTCTGGTAACTGATGCACTGAAATTTATAGACGAGAATCCTGAGTATGGACCTAAAGGGGTACAGATGGCTGAGCCTGCCGTCTATTATGCTTTAAGTACTCTGGAATCCCCTTATGAGCTTCCTTTTTCTAAAGAGGAAAATTTCTATTTTCATGATAATTACATTCATTGCTCTTATCTTGGAGAACCTGAAGACGGTTATTTTTACATTGTAAATAATACTTTTGGAGAATATGCCAACCTGCTTCGAGATGCCGGTTTCACTGAAAATGTTTATATTGGCTATTCCCTCTTTTATAAAAAATAACGTTTCTTAAAGTAATTCATTTTCGTTATTTCGCGGATGGGGGAGATTCCAGCGATAGTGTGCCGCCAGGAAACGAATTGCCATAACAGTAAAAGCGGCAATAAATACTGACGGGAGTCTGCCCCATTCCCTGTAAATCCAGACGCAGCACAAACCTCCTGCCAAAGATGCACAGGCATAAATATGCTTTACAAAAATGTAGGGCTCCTCCCCTGCCATCATATCACGCATCAAACCTCCGCCAACACCGGTCAACATACCGATAAATACTAACAGAAAAGTGTTCTCTGCATAACCATTATCAATGCCTGACATCACTCCCAATGACGTGAAAATTCCAAGCCCGACAGAATCCATGATCAACATTGTCTTATCATAAAAGGTTCCCAGTCTGCCACTCAGAAGATCATGTTTGATATACAGCAGTACAAAAATCGCCAGTGACGTAATCACTGATACCACGACATACACAGGCTTTTCCAGAGCCGAAGGCAATTTCCCCAGGATCACATCCCTGGTCATACCTCCTCCCACTGCCGTCACTACGCCCAACACACAGATGCCGAAAATATCCATTCGTTTTCGGATCCCCACCATGGCGCCTGACGCGGCGAAAGCGATGGTTCCTAAGATTTCCATGAAAAAAATAATACTATCCTGAATGTTCATAATCTGTTTCTCCTAAAAGTTCTCCACGATATTTTATAGTATCTTTGTTAAAATAACAATAGCTAATTTACCGACAGTAAAAAGGAACCATCACGCTTCTGTGATGATTCCCTTTCTAGGCAAAATTTCTGTCCTGTGTCTATTCTTTTTCCAGTTCCACCATTTCCTGATCCACACTTTCATCAGGTACTTTCTTCTCTGCCTCGTTCTTGAACTTGTCCACGGCTCTGGCTG
>SAMEA3663023__coassemble_733_pt1 | contig 39641 bp, 43 predicted proteins | sample SAMEA3663023__metabat2_low_PE_007 | metagenome-assembled genome bin SAMEA3663023 (sample SAMEA3663023) | pig gut metagenome | biome: pig gut; feature: pig-associated habitat; material: faeces | place: France | collected 2012 | reverse complement strand
GCATGCTCCGGGAGTTCGTGGATTTTGCCAATGTATTCAACTAACTTTCAATTTACACCATTTCAATAGAAGTAACTTTATATCCCAGCTTCTCCACAGCCTCGCGCAGTTCCTCTTCGGGGATATCCGCGCCGAGTTTTACGATCGCTTCGCCCTTCTTGAAGCTTGCCTTGGCATTGACCGGGGCCATGCCGTTGAGGGCATTCTCAATGCGGTTCTGGCAGTTTGCGCAGGACATTCCTTCGATCTGAAGCTTTTTCGTTGCTACGATGGTGTCTAAGTGCTTTTTGGATCCCAGTAATGCTGCCACGACTACTATTACTAATATACCGCAAATAATATAGGTTCCCATATTTTCACGCTCCTATTGTTTTTCTTTCAAAAAAAAAACTATTCAGAACCCCATTTGCAAAATCGCCTCTACGAGGCTTCCTTTTTGCTGCAATATCTGTCAAAATTTCATGCAGATTCGTATTATCCTGCCACCCATATAAATAAAACCGGTGCAGGAAACAGCTCTGTCCATCCAGATTTCCTGCCCCCACACCGGTTTTTTACTTATTTCTAATTATTTCTAATTTTTTCTAATTTCTAGCATACCTGTTCCGCACACTCGCACGGTCTGATCGTCACGTTACTCACCCTCTGGTCTACGAGGTATCCGCACGACTTGAGTCCCGCCCGGATCACGGAATTCCATTTTTTTGCTGAGAGATGATGTATCGAACCATCATCCAGCTCAATGGTACAGACATTTTCCATCATGCAATTTTCAGAGTAAGCTACCTTGTACATGTTCTTACGACTGATAGCGCCGATCTCTTCTAACAGGTTGACCATGCGGTATACAGTTGCGACTCCCAGCTTGTCATCCTCTTCCAAAGCCCGGTAGAAGATCTCCTTACAGCTGGAGCATTCGTTCTGGAGGATAATATCAATCAGCCGAAGACGCTGTTTTGTAATGCGGCAGCCTTTTTCTTTCAGCTTGGTCAATATGATCTCTCTCTGCATTTTCGTTGTCTGATAGCTTACCTGTTCCTTAATGTCCACAATGACCTCCGCAGTGGCTGCAATCGCCACCGCACTGAATGGATTTTCCATTCTTTTTGTCTTTGATCATTTTGCGGACAATCAATACGACTACACCGGCCAGTATCGCCAATACAACTACGGTTCCCATAGACTGCCTCCTTACTCTTATTTTACTTATGCAACCTTCTTGGTGTCAACCTTCAAAATGGTGCTCTCCTTGTAAGGACGGAAGAGCAGATAAATGAAGCCGATGATCAGAAGGAATGCTACTACAGTGCCGATACCGAAAGCACCGGTGGTGATCAGCGTACCGATCTGATATACACACAGGGATACCACGTATGCCAGACCACACTGATAACCAACTGCGATCCAGAACCATCTGGTGTTGTTCATCTCACGCTTGATCGCACCCATTGCTGCAAAGCAAGGTGCACACAGCAGGTTGAATGCCAGGAATGCATAACCGCTTGCTGCGGTGAAGTGAGCTGCCATGTTAGCATATACGGAACCTTCGCCTGCGCTGTAGAGGATACCCATAGTACCTACGATGTTCTCCTTAGCTACCAGACCGGTGATGGATGCAACAGTTGCCTGCCAGTTACCGAAGCCCTGAGGGATGAAGATCCATGCCAGGCACTTACCGATCTTGCCCAGGATACTCATATCGATCTCATCCTCAGCCAGCATACGGAAGCCGTCCTCGGTGAATCCGAAATAAGTGGTAAACCATACAACGATGGTGGACAGAAGGATGATGGTACCTGCCTTCTTGATGAAGGACCAGCCACGCTCCCACATGCTGCGCAGTACCGTACCTACGGTAGGCCAGTGGTAAGCGGGAAGCTCCATAACGAAAGGAGCGGGATCGCCCTCGAAGATCTTGGTCTTCTTCAGGATAATACCGGAGCAGATGATTGCTGCGATTCCCAGGAAGTATGCGGAAGGAGCAACCCATGCTGCGCCGCCGAAGATAGCGCCTGCTACCATGGCGATGAAAGGAAGCTTAGCACCACAAGGAATAAATGTGGTAGTCATAATCGTCATCTTACGGTCTCTGTCGTTCTCGATGGTACGGGAAGCCATGATACCGGGAACACCACATCCGGAACCGATCAGCATAGGAATGAAGGATTTACCGGACAGACCGAACTTACGGAAGATACGGTCCATGATGAATGCGATACGTGCCATGTAGCCACAGGACTCCAGGAATGCCAGGAAGATAAACAGTACCAGCATCTGGGGTACGAAACCAAGCACTGCACCGACACCGGCTACAATACCGTCAAGGATCAGACCTTTCAGCCAGTCGGCACATCCGATCGCATCCAGACCGCTCTCTAACAGTGCAGGTACGCCGGGTACCCAGATACCGTAGTCTGCGGGATCGGGAGCTTCTGCACCGTCTGCTGCGTATACATCAACTGCCTCTGCCAGCTCAGCACCGGTGTAAGTAACATCCTCGGTTGCCAGAGTCTCTTCATCTTCCAGGGTGTAATCTGCGGCAGCGGATGCATCGATGCCTGCTGCGAACTCCTGAACAGCTGCTACTGCTGCTATGGGATCGTAGTCTTCAGACTCGCTGTCGATGACTGCTGCCAGATCTTCATCACCGTCAGCTTCTACGAATGCGTTGATCACATTCATTGCATCATCATACGGCTCGGCTGCTTCTTCATAAGCACCGGTTCCGATGGTGAACAAATGCCAGCCATCACCGAATACGCCATCGTTTGCCCAGTCGGTAGCCCAGGTACCGACGGTAGTTACAGATACATAATATACGATGAACATAACCACTGCGAAGATCGGCAGTGCCAACCATCTGTTGGTCACGATTTTATCGATCTTATCGGAAGTCGTTAACTTCTGGCCTTCCTTCTTGGTATAACATTCTTTGATGATAGAGGAAATGTATGTGTATCTCTCGTTGGTGATGATACTCTCAGTGTCATCATCCATAACAGCTTCCAACTGCTTGATCTCTGCGGACACATCGGGAACGCTCTTCATCTGTGCCTGGATCTTGTCATCCTTCTCTAACAGCTTGATAGCGAAGAATCTCTTCTGTTCCTCGGGAACATCAGTCAGCTTCTTCTCTACGGTCTCGATCACGCTCTCAACCTCAGGTGCGAATTTATGTACCGCAACTGCTGCACTCTTCTTCTGTGCCAGTTCGATTGCCTTTTTGGTAGCGTTCTCGATACCGGTCAGTTTCAGAGCGGAGATCTCAACAACGGGGCAGCCCAGCTTCTCAGCAAGCTTGCCTACGTTGATCTTGTCGCCGTTCTTGTTCACGATATCGATCATATTGACAGCCATGACAACGGGGATACCCAGTTCCATCAGCTGTGTGCTCAGATATAAGTTTCTCTCAATGTTGGTACCGTCTACCAGGTTCAGGATCGCATCGGGTCTCTCACCGATCAGGTAGTTACGTGCTACCACTTCCTCCAAAGTATACGGAGACAGGGAATAAATACCGGGTAAGTCCATGATGATCACGTCATCACCGTTACCGCCGTACTGTTTCTTTAATTTACCTTCCTTTTTCTCAACGGTTACGCCGGGCCAGTTACCTACGAACTGATTGGAACCGGTCAGAGCGTTGAAAAGTGTCGTTTTACCGCAGTTAGGGTTACCTGCAAGTGCAATCTTAATTGCCATTTTTCTACCTCTTTCCTCTAAAATCATTTAATAACTATTCAGAGCCCATTCGCAAAACGCTCTTTCAGAGCTTCCTTTTTGCTCATGTGATTAGCTTTCACTAATTAGTTACAGCTAACCTTCCTGCTAAAAAAAAGATCATTTACTCAACGCAAATCATCTCAGCGTCTGCCTTACGAAGAGACAGCTCATAGCCTCTGACAGTTACTTCCACGGGATCTCCCAAAGGAGCAACCTTTCTCACATAGATCTCAACACCTTTGGTAATGCCCATGTCCATGATACGTCTCTTGACAGGCCCTTCACCATTCAGTTTAGTTACCTTTACGGTCTGTCCGCAGGGAACTTCCTTCAATGTCTTCATTTTCTCCTCCTATTAGCATCTCTTGGTACAGCTTCCCGCTACACCATGATTTTATTGGCCATATCCTTGCCGATGGCTACTCTGGATTCCTTGATATTCACAATCAGGTTGCCTTCGGTCCGGGACACAACTGTCACTTTACCACCTACTACAAATCCGAGGGTCTCTAAAAACTTCTTCGTCTCCTCTTTGCCGCCGATCCTCTGGATCGTGTTCTCTTCACCGGCACCTACCATACTCAGGGGCATCATACACACTTCCTTCCCTTCAATAGGATTGAACTGCTTGTGGTTTCTCATTAGCTCTTAATGAGATTCATTCTCAATTCACGTGGTTAGTATATACTAACCTTTTTTTACTGTCAACATATTTTTTTGATTTTTTTCATAGAAATCTCATAGGAATTGCTTATTGATATTTTTTCTCAATAGTTACGTTTTTTACTATCCTGTCTATCTTTTTTCAAAAACATAAGCGTAAAAAAAGCTTTACCACACAAATGAATAGCGGTAAAGCTCTTTTTCATTACTATTTTAGGATACGAATATGAGATTCCATATCAAAATCTGTTGTTTCACCATCGTCTGAATAGTACTCATACTGTTTGATCTTTTCTCCGAAGGAATACAACTTTAAATCTTCAAAATTAATATCTTCCACGCATTTCCCGCCTTTTGCCACAGGTAACAGGTATCCCTCTCTCAGAAAAACATTTACGGTCCCCATTGGCATATTTACATAGAAAAAGCCCTTTTCGAAAATATTACCCTCTTCTATTATTCCGTCTTTGAAGATGAGTTGTTTCATTCGTTCCGGGAAATATACAACTCTTCCCGTTACATTCTGTTCACAGACCGGTGCGATCATAATATTTTCTCCAACCAGCAATTGATCCTCCACCTGTCTGGCTAAATTATCTTTTCCATAAATGAATGACAGTGGATTAAACATCATCGTATTACGGAGTGCTGCTTTCATATATTCACTATAAATATATGGCAGAAGTTGATACCTGGCTCCAATGACACTTGAAAACTTCGGAATGTGAGAAAAGCGATACACTTCCTGTTTTCTGGTTCCTCTGGCTGAATGGTTCCGAAGCAGCGGTGTAAATACTGCAAATTCTAACCATCGGAGTAATAAATCCTCTGTTGTATCCGCACCAAATCCACCAACATCCGCACCTGTGTATAAAAATCCACACATATTTAAAGATGGCATCATTTTCACATTCATCTTCAGATGGGACCACCATGCCATATTGTCTCCCTGCCAGATACCGCCATACCGGTGCATTCCGATATAAGACGCTCTGGAAAACAGCAAAATACGTTTTTCCGGCTGGTAGCGTTCAAATGCCTCCGCTGCAGATCTTGTCATATAATATCCGAATAAGTTATGTACCTGATCATGGCGATAGCGTTTTCCTTTATAATTGTGATAAAAAGAAGCGTAATCCTCCGGATTATTGGATATTGTACCGATAAGATCTGTCATCTCAAAAAAAGTATTCACATCCAAATTTTTAGTTTTGTACTCTTCCATCTTATCAAATACTTTTTTCAATCGCTTCTCCGAATAGAAAATAGCCGGTTCATTCATGTCATTCCAAAATCCATCAATTCCCTTATCTATCAGAATTCGATATTTATCTCCAAACCATCTTCTTGCTTCATCATTTAACATATCCGGGAAGCAGCATTTTCCGGGCCATACACCTGTAACAAAATCCTCTCCGTTTTCATCCTTGCAAAAATAGCCGTTTTCTTTTCCTTCCTCGTAAACATCATAGCCATCTTCTTTCTTTACACCACCATCGATTATTGGCACAAGATGGATATTTTCCTTCTTCATCTCCTCTACAAGATTTTCAAAATCCGCAAAGCTGTCTCTGTTGATTGTAAAATCCTTATAGCGTTCCATATAATCAATATCCAGATAAATACTATCTATGGGAATATCGCGTTTTCTGTATTCTCTTACAACCTCACGCACTTCATCCGCTGTCTCATAACTCCAACGGCTCTGTCCATAACCGAATGCCCATCTGGGGGCAATATAACTTCTTCCTATCATCTCACGGAATTCTCGAACTACATCCTGATAAGTTTGTCCCTCTATCAAATATATTTTATAGTTCTCATTTTCCATTGCGATGATTAACCGGTCTATATCTGTATAGCCCACATCAAAAGTCACAGTCCCCGGTGTATCTACAAATAACCCGTAAGTTTCATTTACACCGTCTCCCATCATGATAAAATTATGCGCCCCATACAGAGAATTGGTATGCTCACAATGATTAGGATTATCCGAGCAATTACTTACATATCGCCATCCTCTCTTGTTCATGCCTCGCACATTTTCTCCCAGACCATACACAATTTCATCCGGTTTTAATGAATACTGAAACACATTGCCTTCTTTTTTGAAAAGTTCGTCATTCCAGATGGTTTCCTTTATTTCCTTGACAACGGCATCCGTTTCTATGGGATCACCGAATACATATTTTTTAACCATATTTTCTATTTACGGCTAGCCCTTCACTCCGCCAGCCATTAATCCTTCCTTAAAGTATTTTTGCGCAAGAGCATATATAACAACGATAGGAATCATAGATAATAAGCTACCTGCCATCAGTATATTATATTCCGTTCCATATTGTCCATTTAAACTGTTTAAAGCCAATGTCAAAGTCATTCTATTTTTATCATTCAACATAAGCAACGGCCATAAATAATCATTCCAGCTCTCCATAAACGTGGTGATCGTCAACGTTGCTATTGCCGAACCTGATAACGGTAATACCACTGTCCGATAAATTCTGAATAACCCTGCACCATCAAGTTCTGCTGCTTCTATATAGTCGTTGGGGATTCCTCTCATCTGCTGCACCAGCATAAATACAGCGAAAGCTCTGAATAAGGATGGTAAAATCACGCTTGGATATGTATTGATCAATCCAAGATTATTCATGATCACAAACAACGGTATCATCGTTACCTGTGTAGGAATCATCATGGATGCCAGATATAATTTAAATACTGTATCTCCATACGGAAATTGTATCTTCGTAAATGCAAATGCTGCCATAGATGCTGACAAAATGGTAACTACCGTATAACTACAGGTAATAAAAAAGCTATTTAAAATTGCCCTCAAAAAAGGAAATCTGGAGAAGACCATCCGATAGCTGTCCAGCGTTGGATTTTGGGGAATCCATTCTATGGGAATCTGCATCAATGCACCTTTGCTTTTCAAAGAGGTTGAAAGCATCCATAAAAAAGGGATCATTACAATAATCGCAATCAGGCAGGCTAAAAAGTAATTCCATATTATTTTTAATTTTACATTCCATTTACTATGATTCATAATGCACCCACTTATTTTGTAATTTCATCTGAATTAAAGTTAGTATGAATATAATTACGAACAGCAGCCAGGAATACGCAGATGCATACCCCATTTTGAAATACTTAAATCCGTATGTGTAAATTCTCTCTACCATGACCTGTGTAGCCCCATTCGGTCCACCTTCTGTCATAATCTGCACCTGTGGGAATAACTGAAACGCATTAATCAAAGCCATAATAATGCAGAAAAACATCGATGGGCTAAGCAACGGCAAAGTAATTGAGAAAAACTGTTTCATTTTTCCTGCGCCGTCAACAGTTGCCGCCTCATAGTACCCGGTATCAATTGCTTTCAGGCCTGATAGAAGAAATAATCCATAAAATCCCATATCTTTCCATACAGACGCAAGAACAATTGCCGGCATTGCCCAAACTTTATCTGTAAGCCATCCGGGACCGGATATCCCAATATATCCCAGTAGCTGGTTCAATATACCATACTGGGGACTTAACACCCATTTCCAGATCAGACTGGCTGCTACCCAAGATGTCAATACCGGAATATAATACATAATCCGGAATACGGTGATTCCTTTCATGTTTTTATTCAATATAGAGGCAATCAGAAGGGACATTATCAAAACCATCGGAATATACAGTACAATATAATAACATGTATGTCCCAAAACCTTCCAAAATTCTGATGTTCCGAGTATCTGCTTATAGTTATCCAAAAATACAAAATTACTTGCCAGTGTCTTGTAAGATAATTTATCCAGTCCATTCCAGTTTGTAAAACTGATGGCTATAGAAATTATAATTGGCAAAAAGCTAAAAACAATCATCCCAAGAAAACTGGGAAGCATAAATGGTATGGCGTTTTTCAAAGCTCTTTTCTGTCTTTTTTTGCTCATATTTTTTCCTGTCATTTTCAGGATCACTGTCGCATGGCTGGCACGCCATACGACAGTTTCCTAATTTAAAATTTCATTTCTACTGTAACTTAATCTGTGCAGTACACTCTTCCTGGGCCTGATCCAGTGCTTCCTTTACCGTGATTTCACCACTTGCTGCAAGGCTTAATTTATTGGTAATGATATCGGACATTAATGAATAATCTTCAATAATCGGAGCTACTGTCAGGTAATTCAGGGAATCAAATACTGCCTGACGATTCTCGGGAGGGGTCAGCTTCAAATATCCGGAAAGAACATCCTCATTATTGATTGCAGGAAGATCCCAACCTGCATCAATTCTCATCTGTGCTGCAGTATCACTGGATGCAAGCCAGTTGATCCAGGTTGCAGCAGCTTCCTTTTTATCGCTATCCGCATTTACTACAAGTGCATTACTGAAGAAATGTGTTGCTTTCTGTGTTCCACCCGGCTCTACACAAATATCCCAGTTAAAGTCACACGCATCTGCAAATGTATTAAACGCCCAGATACCGGTCGGAATCATTCCAAGTCTTCCACTTTCGAACAGGTCCCAGTCACCCATTCCTCCCATCTGTGCATCCGTGGGCTGCACATTCGTCTCAGTCACTTTACTGATCATCATTGTAGCGGCTTTCACATTTTCCTCAGAATTAATCGTAAACTCTGTTTTGTCCTCATTCAAAACTCCTCCGCCATACTGCGCAGCTACTTTGAAGAATTCGTTAAAGGTGATTGGTTGATAAATGCCATAGATATCGTCACCTAATGCACTGATCTTCTCACACGCTTCCATCGCATCATCCCAGGTCCAATCATCTGTAGGATAAGCAATTCCAGCCTTATCAAATAAATCTTTATTATAAATAAGTACTACATTAGAGAAATTTCCGGGTACACCATACTGCTTACCATCTACGGAAAATGCGTTTAATGCGGTCGTATTATAGCCGCTGGTATCAATTCCTGTAAGCTCAGCCAGAACTCCTTTATTCGCATATGCCGCAAAATTCTCAATGTTCAGTTCATAGCAATCAGGGGCTGTTCCACCGGCTACTCTTGTCTGCATCTGTGTAAAATAGTCGTCATATCCAATCGTTTCAATGTTAACTGTTATATTGGGATATTCTTCGTGGAATGCATCATACATTTTCTGAAGTGTTTCTTCATTACCACCAGAGGCATTAAAATTAGCATAAGTAATTTCTGCCGTTTCTTCCGCTACTTCGGTGTTGGCAAGATCAACAGTCTCCTGCTTACTTTCTGTTGCTGTTGCAGTTGCAGTTCCTTCCGCAGTATTATCATCTGTACTTCCGCAGCCTGTAAGTAAAGAGGTTGCCAATACTCCGGTTAATAAAAGTGACATTAATTTTTTTCTCATAAATGTATCCTCTCCTTTTCATAATTTAAACGGTTAACCTCGCATATTTTTACTGTATGAAATCAAAAATAATATTTTGTTCTGTCTCCCCCTTTACTGTTATATTTTTTCCCTTCCAGGTAATATCTATCTGATCGGAAAGAATAGAATCCTTGCCTTCCTTTCCGTAGAGGAAAATCTTATTTTTCCCATCCTGTTCCATTTGAATTGTTGTCCCGGACTTTACATAAACCGGTAATTTGGTCTCAGGATCTGAGTCTATCCATTTTTCTCCTTCATAGCACTTATTTGTAAAGAAATCAAACCATTGTCCTTTCGGCAGATACACCTTTCTGGATGTCTGATTTTCTTCCATAAGGGGAGCCACCAGCATACTATTTCCAAACAGGTATTCATCTTCTAAGTTAATTACATTGCTGTCTTCCTGAAAATCATATACCAGGGGGCGCATCATGGGTTTACTTTCTCTTACTGCAATTTGCGCCGTTTGATAAATGTATGGAAGAAGTTCTTCCCTAAGTGTATGCCAGTAACGCATCTCATCAATAAATTCCGGCTGTCCGTATGCCAAGGCTACATTCCATGGACTTCTTTCATTATTTCCATCACTTCCCGGCATAAGTTCCCTGAACTGACCGCCATCCGGTTCCGAATGCCACTGCATTATGGGAGAAAATACTGCCATCTGCGTAGATCTTCTGTACAAATCAATACTCGGAAGCGGTCCTGCAAATCCACCAATATCAAAACTCCAAAAAAGAATACCACTCATGGCTGCGGAAAGTGCTGCCCGCAAGACATTCTTTAATTCGTCATTGGTTGACTGATGGTCTCCTGCCCATAAAATAGGAGTTCCGGAAGCTCCTGCATATCCTGCCCGGCTAAACAGCACTTGTTCTTCCGATATTTCATTACTGTATGCATTCACATAATCCTGACAATACTGATTCTTACCTTCTGCTCCGTTTGTTCCATCCGAAAAATTCACTTCTTCGGAATATATGAACTCTCCACCGTCCGTCTTGAATCCATCCACGCCAATATCTGACAGGTATTTTCTTTTTTGAAACCAAAACTTCTTCGTTTCTACATTTGTGAAATCCGGAAGATAAGAGCCTTCAAACCAATTGCCCGTCGGTATCTCGTAAGGCGTTCCTGCTTTATTCATTACAAGTAGTCCATGCTCCAGTGCATATTCCTTGTCCATGTCAAGCTGTTCCGATACTCTTCCCGGTTCCATTCCTTTAAAAACAGGAATTTGCCAAAGCACTAGCTTTTTCCCTTTTTCATGAAGCCTCTCGATCATGCGTTTCGGGTTTTTCCAGTATTTACTATTGCTAAAATCAAAATCATCATAGGAAAAACCTTCTGCCGACCTCTTCGGTGAATAGGTAGCTCCGTTCCAAATATAGAAAGTTGCTTCATCACTCCATGCTTCCAATACAATAACACTGGCCGGAAAATGATATTTTTCCAATTCCTCAAGCAATCTGTCTACATCTGCTTCAGAATTCCAATGATTGGCTGATGCCCATATTCCAAATGCATAACGGGGTGGTATCTGCGGTCTTTTAAACAAACCGGTATAATCACGAATAACCTCACCTATTGTACCCGTAAATACATAGACCTTGGATTCGCTCGGTATCTGACATCGAATTGCATGATCAAGCGTGATTGTCGTTTTCTTCTTTGTCTCAATGTAAATACCCAGTCCCGAATCTGTCACGAAAAAAGGAGTCACGCAGTAACTGATATTTCCCTGATTACAGAATTTTTCTATAACCTGTGTCTCTACTGTCTTTCCTTTCTGATTCACTGCATCGAATTTCTCGCCCAGACCGTATGCACCTTTATAATCCACATTAATGATTAATTGTGTACCTTCTTTGCGTTCTATCTCTGCATAGGAATCATTTGCCAGTAATATTTTTTTATGATATTCCTGATCTTTTATCGTTTCTAAAATCATAATATCTCCGTTCTTTTTCTTACACTTTGCCTTTCAATCAGTTTTACAGGAAATACTTCTTCCACTTTTTCCATCTGGGGATTTTCAATGTTCTCGATCAATATTTCAACAGCTCTTTCTCCCTTAGCTGAAATAGGTTGTTTTACTGTAGTGAGCCCGGGCGTCGTATACTTGGAAATATCCAGATCATCAAATCCGATGATGGATATATCTTCAGGCACCTGAACCCCTTGTTCATAAAACCCCTTCATCAGCCCAATTGCGAGGACATCCGCTGTCGCTACCACTGCTGTAATATCTGCCTTATTATCTACGAACCATTTTGCAGCATTTACTCCGCTTTCATAATCAACCGTCGCTTCATAAAGATTTTCTTTTTGAAATTCCAGTCCATTTTGTTCAATCGCTTTCAGGAAACCTTTATATCGCTTCTGCATAACACCATCTTCCTGAAGATGTCCTGTCACCAATGCAATTTTTTTATGTCCCTGCTGAATCACAAATTCTGTAGCCAGATTAGAGCAATTCTCATCATCAATTCTTAGTTTATGAAAATAGTCATATTTACAATAACTATCAATTAACACTACCGGTACATCCAATGTTTTTAATTCACTAAAAAACTGATTCTGATAAGTACCAATAATAATAACTCCAGCCAAATTTCGTTCCTGGATCAGCTGAAGATAATCTTCAGTTACATCGGTAGCTGAGATAATTACATGGTATCCTCTCTGTCTTGCAGCATACTCTATGCTACCCAGTAATTCACTGTAAAAAATATTATGAAACATCAGCTTACTGCCGGGCTCTGTCTGTGGAACGACTACTCCCAACAATTTAGTATCTTTTACAGTTAATCCTCGTGCATTCAAATCCGGCACGAATCCTAGCTCATCGATTACTGTCAGAATCTTTTGCTTCGTTTCTTCGGATACTTTTTTCTTTCCGTTTAATACATAGGACACTGTCGCTACTGATACGTTTGATGCTGCTGCAACATCCCTGATGGTTACTCTGTTTTTCATACTTTCTCTTTTCATACAGTTTTAATATGTTTTGTTAACCGGTTAACTATATTATATTCTCCTATTTTTGAATGTCAATTATTTTTATTTAAAATAATATTTTTTAGATAAAATAAACAAACATTACGTATCGTTTTTATAGATTTTTAACGTTTCTTCTTCAAAGTAATTCATAATACTTTTTTTCTCTTCTTTATTGATATTTTTTCTCATTAAGTTGAAATCTTGCATTTCCTACCCTTTTCTGCTATTCTTATTGTAATGCCTGCAGATGGTTAAGTTTCCACATGTAGAGCAGGTATTTCGGTTCAAAATGCTATGTATGAGAAGGGTATGGTCATTACATGAAAATACAGGAATCTGCTGAGAATTATCTGGAAACGATCTTAGTGCTGAAGAAAAAGAACGGCGTTGTCCGTTCCATTGATATTGCCAAAGATCTGGGTGTGTCCAAACCCAGTGTCAGTGTCGCTATGAAGAATCTCCGTAATGGGGAATATATTGAAATGGACAAGGAAGGCTACATCACCCTGCTGGATAAGGGGCGGGAAATCGCAGAGAAAATCTATGAACGTCACACATTTCTTACAGACTGGCTGACTTCCATCGGTGTGGATCCCACTGTTGCTGCTGAGGATGCCTGCCGGATCGAGCATGTGATCAGTGCAGAGACTTTCACTGCTATGAAAAAGACATTGAAGACGAAATAGAACTCACAGTAACTCATTGCATATTATTTGAACGCAAGAACTCCCGGTGCGATATTGCGCCGGGAGTTTTGTTATTATCATAAGCTCATTACCTGCGCTCATTAAATCTTAATTGTCACCCATTTTCCCTGTCGGAACCGCATCGACGCAAACAGAAATCTGGATACCTGATCCGCCAGAATGCCCATCCAGATACCGGTCATTCCCAGTCCCAGAGTAAACCCGAAAATATAGGATGCCGCCGTACGGATCAGAGTAACGCTGATCGTAGAAGCCACTGCCGTGTATGCCGTATCTCCCGCACCGCGCAGGCAGCCCATGTAGATGACCTGAGACACCTGGAACAGAACAATAATACAAATACAATGAATAATATTCACACCGTATGCAATAATATTTTCCTCTCTAAAGAACATCCGGTAGATGGTCTCCCCACCGAAGAAATAGATAACCGCCAGTGCGACAGAGATTCCCAGACCGCCGGCCACGCCAGCCGGATTGCCTCTTTTGTCAGGGAACCCTGTGTGTGTTCTGTGCTCATAGCTATGTTACCTATTACCTTTTCTTGGATATTTCCTGTTTCTGATAGTCATAATGCTTTATTACACTCTTAATCATACACCAAAACCTCCGTTTGCCGATAGTCCCAAATTTTTGTCCTCATTTTATAGCTAGACACATAATTTTTATCTCATTTTCATACAATACTAATCAGAAATACACGGATATTGACACATGCAAAATCGTATTTTCAAAGGAGGCTCCCATGCAATTCTCCGACAAATTTCACAATATTCACTGGAAAAACCTCATCACTGCCGTTGCCATCCCTCTGGCGGTAGGCGGACTCTCCGCCTGGATCACCAAAGACGGTATGAAAGCCTTTGAAACAGTGAATCAGCCTCCCCTGACGCCGCCCATGTGGCTCTTCCCGGTGGTGTGGAGCATCCTGTTCGTCCTCATGGGAATCGCCTCTTATCTCGTTGTCATGCAAAAAGGTGAGGACATGAAAGCCCTCACCCTGTATACCGTACAGCTTATTTTTAATTTTTTCTGGTCCATCTGGTTCTTCAACCTGGGATGGTATCTCTTCGCCTTTTTGTGGCTGGTCGCTCTGTGGATCCTGATCCTCGCCACTACCGTTGCCTTTTACCGCATCTCGAAGCCTGCCGCATGGCTGATACTGCCTTATCTGGTGTGGGTTGCGTTCGCGGGGTATCTGAATCTGGGGGTGTGGTGGCTGAACCGGTGAAAGAGTTTTCAAAAAAACGAAACACTGTTTCACTTATTTAATTTGATTGCAAAAGGCTATCTTATAAACGCACGCGTGCGTTTATCGTGCGTTTATTTAATCATTTCATAATGCGCTGATCTGCCATTGCCGATTGTAATCTATTTCTGCACCAGGCTGGTGCAGCTTTCTCCAAATGAACTTAACAGCATGGATTCTTAATTATTTCGCAACAGCCTTGACGTTTACATATCTATACATCCCCCTGAAATGCCGGACACATTCTTTCGATTTCCCCACGGCTGATTCCATATTTTCCGGCAAGTGACCGCCAATTATCTGCTACCGTTTTTCTAATGGCTGTGACATTTTTCTTCGCCTGTTCTGTTGATATCTCATAGTATGGCGCTGCCTCTATTGCCAAATCAAAATCTATCGCAGAATTATCTTCGTCCACATTCAGTGATAAAAATTCTCCATAAATATCCGGATTCACATCATACATCGGAGAAAGTACCCACCCTTTCTCCTCCAGAATAAATCCATGATTTCTAAAATGATCGTCTGTATTGGACACTGCCATGCTAAACACAATACGCTTCCACAATTCCTGTATATCTTTTTTAGGTGTTGCTCCGTTTGCACCATCCTTTTTACCAAGCATAGTCATTGCTGAAGAAAAGTGAATTCTTCGGCTTTCTATTCTGTCAAATCGCTTTACAAGAAATGTCGTTCCCAATCTGGAAAATTTTTCAGCTTTTGCCTCCGGAACATTAAGTCCACACATAACAGCCAGTTCATGTACTACCATTTCCCATGCCCCGGAATTAAAATCATCATGTTTAGACGGAAATTTGGCAATCCAAAGTGAGCCATCCGTCGCCAGCACAGAGGCTTTGGGTCTCGCCCCTCCCAAAGAAGATCCGGGAGCAAGTAATTGCTTTAACCATTTCTCATTCAGCCCCTTTTCATCATTTTCAAACGCAATCGATGCCTGTTCGAGTTCTCTTAATGACGTCCACGGTGGTGTTGCAAATTCCCTGTCATTGGACAAGAATTCACCTTCCAACTCCGTTTTAAAACGCAATCCGCCCATTCTTGCTTCATCATACACTCCCAGAAGATAATCACTGTCTAAAAGCTTTCTAGGTTTTTCACCTGCATTTTTGGCACGCAATTCCTCTCTGCGTTTCATCAGACGCTGTCCCCATCTATCAGGGCAGGAATCGGCAAATACTCCGAATATCTTTTTATCATCGTGAATATATTGCCTTCCCTTATACATCTGTAAATCGGGATCTAATATCATATTTCCCTTTTCCAGCCATTTCTGATCATACTCAAAAGAGTAAAATTCCTTTCCTCTCGTCTGCGAAACATAGATTGTACCTATAATTTCTTCGTGATAAGGCTGAAAATCTGCAAAAACAAAAATCTTTTTTCTTTATCCACTCCCTATCCCCTCCTGGGTGCGCGCTTTCTTACAGGCAAATCAAGATCCTGTAATTTCCGTCCCAATTCATCATCTTTAGCAACAAGCAGTAAATCCTTATCCATATAATTCAATGCATGAAGCACAGCCGCATAGCACCCCATTGCCACAGAAGGTGAGCCTTTTTCTATGGATACTAAAGTAGCTCTGCTGATTCCTGCTCTTTCCGCAACCAATTCCGACGTCAATTTTCTGCGCAGCCTTGCATACTTTATCTGTAGTCCCATTTGCTCAAGTATTTTTTCTGTTTCAGGCAACAACACTATTGTTTTTTTCGGCATATTCCCATCTCCTTATGTAAATATTATTAAACATTTATATCTACTTTGTCAAATTTTATTTACACTATTGAAAAATATCTCTGTCACGGATCCGACAGAGATATTATATAGTATGCCTATTACTCCGTTATCCTATAACGAATAACATACTGTCAAATATTACGCACAGCAATCTGTTAGCTACTCCCCATTATTTTGTAGAAATTAATTAGATTCAACTTCCTATGCTACATCCTCTGCCTGAATCTCCGGCTCGGTATCGGCCATTTCAATCTGATCCGCCAAATCCATGCAATCTATATAATGATCTCCTATCCGGAACGCATAGAAACTTCTATAATCCGAGGTCATAGGGTCTGTATCCTGATGCTTTCCGGCATTATTATCCTGAAAATATTTCGGAAGGTAATCAGCTTGCATATGTATGTCCTTTGCATCCATGTTCTGTAAATAGACATAAATAATGGTATTACTGTCGTCTAGCGTGATGGCATATTCATATCGGTCGGTCCAATTTGCCATTGCCACATATGCAACGCTGCAATAATTTTCTTCATCCTGATAGAGCATATTCGTCTGATCCTGATAAGAGAATTTCAAATTCCGCAGACGTTCTGTTTCTGCCTCATACTGTTCCCTGGTATATTGATTTTCCAAATAGATCTGGCAGGTTGCTGCAAAGATTTCATCACGGGTCTGATAATAAAAAAATTCTCCTCCCACAAGCATTCACACAAACGATATTTTTATCACAATTTCATTAACTGATGCTAATTATTTTGATATTGTCAATTTAAAATATCTCAATCACATAATCGTAACTATAAGTGTGCACATACAACCGATCATCCTTCTCTGTCATGAGGTCCGGCATCTTTTTCAGGGGCAGGCGGTCGATCACTTCTCCTTTCACAAGGAAATTCATGCTGTTGTAGGTCTGGTCGGCGCTCCGCCACAGCAGCTTCTCATTTTCCAGATCATAGGCAAACATAAAACAGGTGTCCGGCTGGGCATAGCCGTTCATTACCGAAGCCCCATAGAAGATTCCGTTCTCAAGGCGGGCGTTGTTGCCGTTGACGTACCATTTGTCTGTGGGATATTCCAGTACAGACAGGCAGTCAGCGCCAATGCTGTTAATTTATATTGTTTTTTCATAATGTCCTCTTTCTATTTTGCTTTATTTTTCCAACAGGAAATCTACAATGTTTTTTTGTCGGATGCCTCCCCGGTTAATGTGTAATAAAGTGTCCATAGATAACACCACTTTTTCATAATTATCTGTAATTGCCTCTAAGGGAGCGAATTCCCGATTTGTATTTTCCGGTGTCAGAATGTAGCATACCTGAACATATAATCTTTCATCCAGCCTATCTGCCACAAAGTCCACTTCTGCAACACCCTGTTTTCCTATCGTCACTGTATATCCTCTGCGAAGCAGTTCCTGATATACAATGTTTTCCAACACTCCTGCAATATCATTATCTTGATATCCCATAACCGCATGTCGGATTCCCAAATCCGAAAGATAATACTTTTCCTGCGTTTCCAGTATTTTCTTCCCCTTAATATCAAATCTTACAACCTTATGAATCAGGAATGCGCTCTCCAAAGCCCTTAGATAATTATAAACGGTTTCTATGCTTAGCTTTCTTCCCTGACTCTTTAAAAAATCAGTAATTGTTTTTGCTGAAAACGTATTTCCGATATTGTCCATAAGATATCTAATAATACTTTCCAATAATGCAGTATCTCTGATATTATTCCTTGCAATCACATCTTTTAATAAAACAGAATTATAAATATCCTGAAGATATTGCATAATCCTACTTTCTTCCCATGTCATCTGATGGATGCCCGGCAGCCCCCCAAATCGAACATAGTTGGAAAAGTTTTCCTGAATGGACAATTCTGCTTCTCCTTCATTGGTTCCAGAAAACTCTAAATATTCCTTAAAATCCAAAGGATATACACGAATCTCCACATATCTGCCTGCTAGCAACGTAGCCAGTTCTCCGGATAGCAATCTTGCATTCGACCCGGTCACATAGATATCACAGTCAATATCTACACGCAGAGAGTTGATTGCCTGCTGCCAGCCGTCCACTTCCTGTATCTCATCCAGGAGAATGTACAATTTTCCCGAAATCTTTTCCTCTAGTTCTATCAGGTTCCGATATAAAGCTTTATATTCTTTTAAATGATCGTATCTTAATGATTCAAAATTCATATAAATAATATGATCCGGATCTTTGCCCATACCAAGCAGTTCCTGCCTCGTCAATTCCAATAGGGCACTTTTTCCGCTTCGTCGCATACCGGTGATGACCTTTATGACCGGTTTATCAATAAAATCTCTGATATTGTCCATATATCTTTCCCGAATAATCATTACTTCCACCTCCAGTTCTTTTATTATAGTATTTTTGCAGAAAAACATCAATAGTTTCTAGTGTAGCAGAAACTATTGATATTTTATTGTTTTGTTTCTTATATATTATTATCTTTTTGTTATGTATTAATTCATCTTTCTAACACCAGTTTTCCGGAGACCGTCTTTATCACCCACCGTATGGCATCAAGTCATTAAAAGTCGCCCAAGCTTCCTCATAAGTGTAATCCGCCAGCTTAATCCACCCCCGGCAAGGCATAGTCGATGTTTTATAGACTCTCTGTAATTATAGTCTACATTCTACCGACACGTCTGTCACGTGCTTACTTCTGCACCGCTTTCATCAGACGCTCTTGCCAGTCATAGAAAGCCTGGCCGTCCACCAGGCAGCGTTCGTTCTCACCTATCCATAATCCCTGTTCTTCCGACGCGTAGCGAAAGATCCTTGTCTCACCGTCTGCATAAACAAACTGAAAATATCCCGATTTTCATGTCTTTTAATGTATGAAAATCGGGATACCCTAAGTTCCTCAGAATACTACTTTATAACGAAATATCGATCACCGGAGCAGGTGCGACCTGAGCACCGATTCCAGCGGCATCGGCAGAAAAAGATGTCCCGGAGTATCCGGCAGATAAGCTCACGCCGCCTCCGGAGGGAATGACGGGATTGTCCTTCATTTTCTCCAGACGGTCAAACACTGCCTTGAGGTATTCTGCATCTGCCTTGACGATTTCTTTCATCTCTTTGTTGCGGTGTTTGATCTTCATCATCTTGAGGTCTGCGGGATCGATGTCCCTATTCACAGAGACCGCACTATCTGATAATCCATCCAGCCCCATCTCTTCCATCAGGTCGCGTAAGCTATCGGACATCTCCTGCATCATCTCCGAGGTGAAATCGCTCATTTCCGACATAAAGTCTCCTGTCTGCGCATAGAATGCATCTATGCCAAGATCAATATAGTCGGATATATCATAGCTATCCCCTGCATACGCCTCACTGCCTGCATACTCATATGCGGAGAGATCCCTTGACATTTCTTCCGCATTCTGCACATTTTCCGCTTCTGTGTCCTGCGCATCCTTCGTTTCTTCTTCGCTGATCCGGTCTCCCTGGCAGATTCCGCCGGCTGCCTTCGCCAGTTCCTCTTCTTCTAAGTGTTTCGCCTTTTTCTTCGCTACACGCTCCATGGCTTTGGCATGGTTGATTGCTGCTTCGATCTCGTCGTCATCATAATTGCCGCTCTGCTTCTGCCGTTTCAGGCGCAGGACTTCTCTCCTCGCCTGCCCGGCTGCCTGCTTTGCCGCCTGGGACGTCTTGCTCCGCAGTATTTTGGATGAAATATTTTTAAACTGATATTTCAGTTTTTTCAAAGCCAGCGTCGTGTTTTTCGCCTGCTGCCTCTGATTGCGCAGAGCTTCACTGTAGCTCAGCGTGCTGGTAACGATAGACTCCTGTCCCAGGCTGTTTGCTGCCTGCGTCTGCGTACTCCGGCTGTCCCAGGCAAGCATCCGTTTAATATCACTGACCGAATTTTTCGAAGCAGTCGTGTTATTCTGCTGCCCGAAAATGCCGTTTGCACTGCTCTGGTTCGTCCTACTCCCGAAGGTGATCTGCGTCGTTCCCCGGCTGTTCGAGCGCACGAACGTTCCTCCATATTTCCCCATAGAAACCATACAATATCACCTTACCCTCTGAAATCGATGTTCTGACCCACCTGACGTTCACTCTGGGTCTGCACCTCGTCACTCCGTGTGTTGAAATTGTAGGTATCTATCCTGGAAAGCAGCTCCTCGATGGAATTGGCGGTAATGGTTACCGTCTCTTCCGTATCATCACTCTCTGCCCGCTTCTCCTTTAACTGCTCTTCTTTTTCTTTCTTTGCAGCCTTCTTCTCCGCAGCCTTTTTCTCTGTTTTCTTCTGCTCAGCCTTTTTCTCGATCCGGGCCTTCTGCTCGGCGCTGGATTTCTTCAATACAGCGAAAAATGACAGTGTTCCTCCATCATTTACCTGCATTCCAAAGCCCTTGACATTCGCACCGGAACTCTGCAGGCTGGTCTTTAACTGCTGTATCTGTGCAGCGGCACCGCTCAAGATTCCCTCATACTGTTTACGGAATTTCTCATCCGTCGCCATCTGTTCGATCTTGTCCTCATCAATGAGAACGACCGTCTTATAGCCATTGGCATATTTTGCAGCATTGGCTTTTGCATTCTCCTTCTGATCTCTGCTGACCAGAATAAAATCATAATTTCCGTACTTCTTTTTCAGCTGCTCATAGTATTTCGCAGCCTTCTCCGACAGCTCCGGCTGACCGATGGTCTGACCATAATTCCCCGTCGTCTGCTTTGCTTTGGAAGTATCGACCGTGCCTGCAGCACTCGTCGTATCCTTCATTGTCTTGTTCTTTGTATTCTTGCTGTAATTACTCTGCGCAGCATATGCACCGATGCTGCTTATCCCTATCTCTGTCATACTTATCTCCTCCTTGAAAATAGATGCCAAATCCGTTTGTTTACCTAGTTCCTCTAATGACAATATCGGACAGTTTCTCCGACTTTTTGATACACATCAAAAGAAAACCGGCAAAATGTGCAAAAAACCGCCTTTCTGCACCCTTTGTGGATCAGAAAAACGGTTTTCCTATAAACTTTATTCTAAATTACTATTGATTCAAATGGTTGATCGTAACATGCAGCTCTCCCAACAGCTTCTTAATGTCCGCACTGGAGGTCGCCATATCTCTCGCCAGCTTCTGGACCTCCGTTGCTACCACCGCAAATCCCTTGCCCTGATCTCCGGCTCTTGCTGCCTCAATCGAAGCATTCAGTGCCAAAATCTGCTGTCTCTTACTATAACCATCGATTTCCTTGGTCTTGTCCGTTGCTTCCTCGATCTGTTCCGCTGCTTTCGCAATGCCACCCTTCAGCTCACCTACCAGATTCTCGTTTTTCCAGTTGGCGTAGCTGACTCTCACGAACATGTTGATCACATCTCCCAGCAGATTTGCAGATGCATCTATCTGCTCCTTAGTCTTCACATTTACCTTTTTCAGGGCCTTAATATATTTATCCTCATCAATACCCAGCTCTCTCGCTGTCTGACGGAACTTCTCCTCATCCGGATTCTCCGGCAGCACCTGTCCTCCGATAATACTGCCCAGCACGGTTCCATCCTCCAGTGTGATTGGAATACCAAAATCTACAAGTCCCGCATGGCAGGGATATACCCCATGGCCTTCTCTGTCACACTGCTCGCAGCGCTTTTTCCCCTCTGCGCTTCCTCTCGTCAGATCAATACAGAACTCCGTAAAATTATAACAGTCACTGATGTATTTTCCGTCTGCACCCACAGCCACGGTTGCCAGTCCTGTGCTGCTTGCCCAGTTCTTCATGATCTGCTCGAATTTGTTCATGTCACAAAAATCCTGAATCTTCATATAATTTCCTACTTTCCCGGTTATCTTAACCGCCGAACGCATCAAAGCCGGTAATTTTTGATCCCGGCATCATCTTACATTTACATAAAAATTATACCACAAACCGCAATATTTTTCGCCCTTTTTACTATTTTTACCGATATTTTAACAACATTTTCTATCTATGCTTCCTTCCCTCCAAACGCTGTAAAATAGATGCAATGCAATGTCATCTATAGTATAATTATCTGGATGCAGATATGAGTGCTGATCGTGGAAAAAGGAGGTGCCGTTAATTGAAGAAAACAAAGATATTCTTAAGAAAAATATATGTTCTCGTTCTGATATTATCTGCCGCCCTGCTCAGTGCCTGCTCCGCTAATCCTTCCGATGAAGCAGAAAAATACGTTGTCCTGATCGGCGAAGATTCTGAAATCATAGAAAAGCTTTCTGACATTGATCTGCTTGTCATAGATGCGGAATATTTTTCCCAAAATGACATTGCCCGTTTAAGAGAAAATGGTATCCGCGAAATCTACTCCTATATCAATATCGGATCGATCGAAAGCTTCCGGTCCTATGATACAGACTTTGAGAAATATACTCTGGGTGCCTATGAGAACTGGCCGGAGGAAAAATGGATCGATGTCTCAGCTCCGGAATGGCAGGCATGTACAGCTTCCAGAGTAGACGCCCTGGTACAGAAGGGTGTGGACGGCTTTTTTGTCGATAACACGGATGTATACTATAACTATCCGCAGGAATCCATCTATGACGGAATCCTTACGATTCTGGACTATATGGACCATACCGGCAGAAAGATCATGATCAACGGTGGGGACTGCTTTGTAAAAAAATATCTTACAACAGAAAAAAACGTTCTCATCGATGGGGTAAACCAGGAGAACGTTTTTACTGCGTATGATTTTTCAAAGGATATCTATACTAAAAATGATCAAAGCACGCGTGAATACTATACTGAATATCTAGATCTGGCTATGTCACACGGCTGTACCGCTTACACCCTGGAATACGCAACGGATCCCACCATCCGCAGGCAGGCAGCCGCCTACGCCGGGAAGCATGGGTACATCTGCTATATTTCTGATAATATCGGGTTATGTCTGGGAAGATAACATATTCCTCTCAAGCGCTATCACAGAAATGTTGTCGCACAGGTATCCAGATGCTTATTTTTCACACTAGCATTATCACTTAGGCACTCATCACAATAATAATAGATATTGTATCCCCCCTTCCCTCGTGTGTCCTCTGTCACCGAGAAATATCCGGCCTGCATTTTGGCTGTCGATCCGTTCAGAAAATGAATTTCACGCTGCTTCAGCGAATCCGGTCTATCCGAAGACATGCTATATCGCCGGGTTATACTTTCCTGTAGTAATATAATCCAGCTGGATCTCCGTAAAATAGTTCTTCAGATTCGCCTGGTCTGCAGCGACCTTTGCCTTATGTATATAAGCCAGATACTGTGGTGCCAATACTCCCACCAACATTACCCTGAGTATAAGAAAGACCCGCATGGTCTTCCCAAGCAGGTCTTTCTTCCGGTCATATATTCAGTTTTATCAGTTCTCTATTATTCGCAAAGCTTGGAAAATGCATCCGCTACGAACTGAACCTTAGGTCCGATGATTACCTGAACGGAGGTCTTACCGGGTTTCATGACACCGGCTACGCCTGCAGATTTGATCACCTTATCATTCACTGCGGTAATGTCTTTTACTTCCAGTCTCAGTCTTGTGATGCAGTTGTCAATGCTTGCAATGTTGTCCTTGCCGCCGCAGCCTTCCAGAATGGTTGCTGCGATTGCTGCGAAATCATCATTTACCAGCTCGATCTTCTTCTCTGCTTCTACATCATCATCTTCTCTACCGGGGGTCTTCAGATCCCATTTCTTGATAGCGAAGAGGAATACGAAGTAGAATACAGCAAATGCTGCGATACCCAGAGGGATGATCAGCCAGATCTTCTGTGCTGCAGGCAGGGAGGATGAGAACAGCAGATCCATCGCACCTGCGGAGAAGCTGAAGCCTGCACGGAAGCCGAGGGCAACAGTGATCATGGTGAAGATGCCGTACAGTGCTGCGTAGATCACATACAGTCCGGGAGCTAAGAACATGAATGCAAACTCAAAGGGCTCGGTAACGCCGCAGATGAAGGAACAGATTGCTGCAGAAGCTACCAGACCGATCGCTGCCTTTTTCTTAGCGGGCTTTGCACATTTTACCATTGCCAGAGCCGCACCGGGGATACCGAACATCATACAAGGGAAGAAGCCGGACATATACATTCCAAGGCTCCAGGATACATCAGCGCTTGTCTCACCTGCCCAGAAGTGCTGCAGATCTCCAAGTCCGATGGTATCGAACCAGAATACGTTGTTCAGTGCGTGATGTAATCCGGTAGGGATCAGCAGACGGTTCAGGAAAGCATAAACACCTGCGCCGACTACATCCAGACCTACAATGGCTTCACCGAGAGCTACCAGACCGCCGAACAGTAAAGGCCATACGAACAGCAGTACAACTGACGCCAGAATAGATACCACACCTGCTACGATAGCTACGCAGCGCTTACCACTGAAGAAGGACAGCCAGTCGGGAAGCTTGGTATCCTTGAACTTGTTGTAGCACATGGAACCGATAATACCGGCAATAATACCGATAAAGGGATTCGCAATCTTGTTGAATGCCAGTGTCTTGGTAGCATCCTCAGCGATGGAGGGCATAATGGTCGTAACAAATCCGGTAGACAGAAGTGTTGTGAGCATCAGCCAGGAAGCCAGCGCTGCGATGGCTCCGGTACCGTCATTTTTCTCTGACATACCGACACCTACACCAATTGCGAACAGGATCGCCATGTTGTCGATCAAAGCACCACCTGCTTTTACGAGGAACAGACCGATCAGATTTGCTACACCCTGGATCTCACCACCCTGCATTGTTGCCGGGCACAACCAGTAACCAATACCCATGAGGATACCGCAGATCGGCAGAACCGCTACGGGAAGCATTAACGCTTTACCCAGTTTTTGAAGAAACTTCATACATTTCTCCTCCTTTACATTATACTAAACCGGAACAGTTCCGGTCAGTTTCGTTAGTTGATACGGACGTACCGCTCTTAAGAGATCTGGAGCACGTCCTCGCCGGGAGATACCTCTCCCCCTTTCAGAATACTGATCTTGTTATATTCATCAGTATTGCAGACCAGTACCGGAGTGATGATATGCAGTCCGGCTTCCTGAATCTTCTCCAGATCCGCATCCAGAAGAAGATCGCCCTTTTTGACATGGTCTCCGGCAGCAACATGTGCTGTGAAGGGGGCTCCCTTAAGTGTCACGGTGTCCAGTCCGATGTGGATCAGAAGCTCCGCTCCCTGATCCGTTGTCATGGTGATCGCATGGAGCGTATCAAATACCACGGTCACCTCTCCGTCTGCGGGAGCATATATTTTCCCCTCAGAGGGGATCACTGCAAATCCGTCTCCAAGTATCTTCTCGGAAAATGTAGGATCCGGCACCTCCGTAAGAGCAACTGCCTTCCCCTTACAGGGAGATCCGATACAATTCCCTTTTCGCTTACCTTTCAAAAAATCTAACATGTGAACTCCTTTCCGTCGATATATACCGCTGCAATGTTCAGTTCCTGATCCAGGAGTACGAAATCGGCCCTCTTACCAACGGATATACTGCCCACTTCATTGAAAATGCCGATCTCCTTCGCCGGATTCTCCGTGGCACACATCACTGCCGTCTCTAACGGCAGACCGACTGTTTTTACTACAAAACGCATACAATCCATCAGATTCGTCGCCGATCCGGCGATAGTGCCGTCATGCAGGGTAGCCAGATTGCCTCTGACGGTAACCGGCTGTCCTCCCAGAGTATATTCACCATCCTCCAGTCCCGTTGCACGCATACTGTCACTGATCAGGATCATGCGGTCAGCGCCAAACATCGCAAACGTTGCACGGATCACTGACGGATGAATGTGTACACCATCACAGATCAGCTCCGGATGACATTTCTCTGAATCTCTCACTGCTCCGATCACGCCGGGCTCCCTGTGGTTCAGCGGCGGCATTGCATTATACAAATGTGTTGCATGAGATGCTCCATGTTCAATGGCTTTCTTTGCTGTATCATAACCGGAAGCTGTATGCGCCAGTGAAATGACCACTTCTCCTTTGGCTCTGTCGATAAATTCCATCGCTCCCGGCTCCTCCGGTGCGATATCTACCAGCTTGATCAGCCCATTCGCCGCTTTCTGCAGCTGACTGAAATATTCATAATCGCAGTGCATGATATTTTCTGCAGCCTGAGCACCCTTTTTCGCCGGACTGATAAAAGGTCCTTCCATATTAATGCCCACCAGGTGGGATCCACCGGAATACTCATAGCTGCCGGCATTTTTCATGACCTCCAGCAGTTCATCCTTAGGGATCGTCATGGTAGCCGGGCAGACACTTGTCACACCGACAGATGCCTCATATGCTGTGATGACATCCAGTGCTTCCTTCGTACCGTCACACATATCCGCACCCTTACAACCATGGAAATGAATATCCACCAGTCCCGGTATCAGATACATGCCTTCCGCATCCACAACAGCTTCCTCACCTGCCGGATCCCCGGTACAGCTTACGAACCTGCCGTTCTCCACGGCTGCATCTCCTCTGACAAACCGATGCTCCTCTGTATATATATTTGCATTTCTGATTCTCATGACCTATCAGCTTCCCCTTTCTTATTCAGAAAGCTTACTGAGCGCTGCTTCGTCTGCCACCAGTGTCACATCATTATGAAGCTGTAATACCGATGCCGGCACCTGCGGTGTGATGGGTCCGAAGAAAGCTTTCTGTACGATCTCCGCCTTGTCTTCGCCGCTGGCTACGATCAATATTTTCTTCGCCTGCATAATGGTCTTGATCCCCATGGTATATGCCTGCTTCGGGACATCCTCCGCCGATGCGAAGAATCTCTTGTTGGCTTCGATCGTAGACTCTGTCAGGTTCACACAATGTACCTGCTTGTCAAAACTCTCTCCCGGTTCGTTGAAGCCGATGTGCCCGTTATGTCCAATTCCCAAAAGCTGCAGGTCCACGCCGCCCAGTGACTGGATCAGTTCCGTATATCTACGGCATTCTTTCTCCGAATCCGGCTCCATTCCGTTTGGCAGATGTGTATTTTCCACCGGGATATTCACATGGTCAAACAGATTCTGGTGCATAAAATAGTAATAACTCTGATTGTTTTCCCGGCTCAGCCCCTTATATTCATCCAGGTTCACCGTCATAACCTCAGAAAAGTCCAGGTCTCCCTTGCGGAACCATTCCACCAGCTGTTTATACAGACCGATGGGTGTGGATCCCGTAGCCAGTCCGAGAACACAGTTCGGTTTCATGATAACCTGTGCCGATACGATATTTGCAGCCTTTCTGCTCATATCTGCATAATCTTTCGCTTTGTATATTCTCATGAATCTCTCACTCCATTTCGCATATTTTACTACGGACATTCAGTACCATGGACGGTGCCACACTGAGTTCATCAATTCCCATCTGTACAAATCGTGTGGTCAGTGTCGTATCCGCTCCCAGTTCTCCACAGATGCCGACCCATTTTCCATGCTTATGTGCTCCGTCAACAGTCATCTGTATCATACGCAGGACTGCCTCATGATGTGGATTATAGAATCTGTCCAGTCTGTTGTTCTGCCTGTCGATAGCCAGAGTATACTGTGTCAGATCATTCGTGCCGATACTGAAGAAATCAACATGCTCCGCCAGCTCCTCACTCATCATGACAGCTGCAGGAGTCTCGATCATAATTCCCTGTTCCGGAATTGCGTAAGGAAGCTTTTCTTCCTCCAGCTCCTTAGCCACCTCAGCCACGATTTTCTGAATATCCAGCACTTCCTCCACGGAAATGATCATCGGATACATAATAGCCAATGTTCCGTATTTTGCCGCCCTGAGAAGTGCTCTCAGCTGGGTCTTGAAGATCTCCGGCTGCTCCAGACAGATCCGGATCGCACGGTATCCCATGGCAGGATTATCTTCCTTGCCCAGTCCGAGGTAATCTACATTTTTATCCGCACCGATATCAAGGGTACGGATGATGACCTTTTTCCCTGCCATCATCTGCAGCACCTGACGGTAAGCATTGAACTGTTCTGTCTCATCCGGAAGAGAATTCCTTCCGAGATATAAGAATTCACTGCGGAACAGGCCAATTCCCTCCGCATCATTCTCCAGTACATATGCCACATCCGGTACGCTGCCGATATTTGCATATACATTGACCTTGCGTCCGCTCTTTGTCACGGATTCACGTCCCTTGTATTCTGCCAGCAGGCTTCTTAGTCTCTGTTCCGTCTGCTGTGCCACTTCTGCCTGCCGGATCTGCTCTTCCTCCGGATCCAGGTAAAATACCGCTTCCCTGCCGTCCACAATAGCCCGGGTTCCGTTATGGATTTTCTCCAGTTCCAATGGTACCCCTATCAGTGCCGGAATATTCATCATACGTGCCAGGATCGCAGTATGGGAATTCGTCGAACCATGTACTGTGACAAAGGCCAGGATCTTACTCTTATCCATCTGTACCGTCTCACTGGGTGTCAGATCATCTGCCACAATGATCGACGGCTCCATAGTACTCCAGTCAATCTGCTCCTCCCCGGACAGATTGCGGACGAGCCGGTTGGAGATATCCCTGACATCCGCAGAGCGGGCCTGCATATATTCATCATCCATGTTGGCGAACATCTCTGCGAAATTATCACCGGTCACTGCCACCGCATACTCTGCATTCACTTCTTCGTTCTGAATCATGCTGTGAATGGCATCCTGATAATCGTCATCCTCGAGCATCATCTGATGCACCTCGAAAATGGCTGCATTGACTTCTCCGACCTCCTGCAGAGCCTTCTCGTATAACTGTCCCAGCTGCGTCATCGTACGTTCCTTAGCCGCATCCAGCCGTTTCAATTCTTCCGTTGTGTTGTCGATATGGATCCTCTTAACGAGACTGTCCTTTTTCTTCAAAACACTCACAGGTCCGATCGCTGTTCCCTTATATACGGATTTTCCAATATATTTTTCCATTTTCTACCTTCCAAACTCTGTCGTGCAGGTCTTCTCCTAGAGGTTCTCACGGAAAAACTTCTGAAGCTCTGCTGCTGCGGTATCTTCATCCGCTCCTTCTATCGTGACTTCCACATTGTCTCCGTGCTTCACGCCCATTCCCATGATCGCCATCAGTTTGCCTGCTGCAGCTGATTTTCCATTACAGGAAAGTGTCACTGTACTCTGATACTTTTTCGCTTCCTTGGCGAGCAGTCCCGCAGGACGTGCATGCAGACCGATTTCATCCTTAATGATATAGCTGAACTGTTTCATCGGCAATATTCCTCCTTATTTTATATTTCTTGCTTTATTTATGTAGCATATTGTACATACTTTTCGTTCGTCTGGCTGATTATATATACATATTACCCATTTTTTTATTGTTTGTCTACATCGTTTTTGATATATTGTATATTTTTGAACATTATCGTAAAATTTTGTAAACTTTTTAATAAAAAATTTATAGAAAAAGGATGCCTGCTTATCTGGCACCCTTTCTTGGATCATTCTTTTGGTTTTGTTATTTTCTGTAGTCAGCATCCGGCTGCTGTTCCTCCAGCTCCTCATAAAACCGGTAATTATTCTTGCCGTTCTGTTTGACATAATACAATGCCTTATCCGCTTTTATATAATATTCTTCAAAGTTTCCTCCCTGTCTGCACATGCACAGACCGCAGGACAAGGATGCCGGTGAAGTCTCCGTCGCAGCATTTTTTGCCGCACGAAAGCTGTCAAACAGCTTTCTCACCCGCGTGTTCATCTCTGCTTCCGATACCTCCGGCAGATAGAACAGGAATTCATCTCCTCCCAACCGGCAGACCACTGCGTTCTCCATGCACTCTGTGAGCACCGCTCCTACCGTCTGAGGGCACGATCCCCCGCCTTATGTCCATAGACATCATTGATCTTCTTCAGATTATCCATATCCACAAATCCCAGACAGCCATCCTGCTTCTGCATTTTTTCAAGGATCAGTGCCTCACCCTTATGACGAATGGGAAGACCTGTCAGATAATCCAGGCTTTCCCTTGCCTCTCTCTGCCTGGCCAGCTCCAGCTCACGAATACGATCCATTGTCTGGATCAGCGTAACGACCAGCAGGACCACCAGTCCGATTGCGATAAAGATCCCGGACAGTGACACCACCCGATACACCGCTGTCACCTCCAGCATGACTGCGATCATGGCAGCTACCAGTCCGATCAGCGGAAGCTTGTAATGTTTCGCCGTTCCCTTGATGAGATCCCGGCAAATGGTGATAAATATTGTTAGGACCGTTCCTGCGATCACCAGATGGGACAAGAACATTGTCGAGATAAAATCTGCAATATTCAGTACCTGTAAGACCGTGCATATCACAAAATTCACACAGGTGATACACTCTGCCACATGATAGACCTTCCGGTACCTTCCCTGCTGTACACTGTCAATATAGAACAGGATTGGAACCGGGCAGAGCATCACAGCGAAGAAGCACATATTCGACAGAATAGAAGCATTGGAAACAAACAGCTGGCGCAGCTTCGATTCTCCCAACATCCACACTGCTCCCAGGAGCATGCACCATCCCAGATACTCCAGATCAAATCTCGTCTTATATATAATATCAAGCACCAGACTGATGATCAGCACGACCAGCCCGGCAAACAGCATGGCGCAGGCGATCAGAGTTACCATAAAATAGCAGTGGAACATATATGCCCAGATATCTGATTTATCCCCGCAATATACCTTGTTGACAACACCTGAATACTTTTTCGTAAAGCATTGCAGCTCTATCCGCACTTCCTGTCCCGCATCCTCATCGGATGTCTCGCAGAATACATACCGGCTGGCAGAATTTTTTCCAAAAGGTCTGGTATTCTCCGTATCATACACCGTCCTCAGTTCCCCACCGATGTAAATACGCACATTCTCCAGAGAGGATCTGATGGCGATCGTATTTCCAGAAGCTCTCCTGCAGGCACATCACATCTGCCCGGGACCGGAATCTCCTCTTCTGTTCCATCTGCCAGCACCCGATAAAAGGTTCCCGTATAAGTAATGCTTTCCTCCGTGACCGTTTCCCGTTCACTTGGGTAAATATATTGTCCCAAAAGGAATGCCGCAAGCAGCACACATATCACCACATAAAATAATCTTCCCATGCAGCGTTTGCTGCTTCGTAATCGTCCTGTCCTTTTTGAGCATCACTGTCTGCAGACATTATGGCATCCAGATTCGCACCGGTATCCTGGATCTGACTCTCCAGCTTCTGAATTTCCTCTTCACAGGATGTCATAACGGCAGCATCTGATTCTACCAGATGCTGATACTGTTTGATTCTGTATTTCGCAGTCATTGTCTCTAAATCCTGCAGATATTCCAATGACGGAGACCAGACCTCCGTGATCTTCTCTATATTTGAACGGATCACTAATGTCGAGATCAGTGCCACCAACACTAAAAACTATCTTACATATGGTCTTTTTCGGTTATTTTGCGAATAACACGGCATGGGTTGCCGGCTGCCAGGCTATACGGAGGAATATCTCTGGTCACAACACTTCCTGCTCCTATTACACATCCCTCCCCGATGGTAACACCACCACATACAACCACATTGGATGCCAGCCAGCAATTATCTTTTATAGTGATCGGCTTCGCATATTCAAGAGTATAAAGGCTGCCATCTTCTCTCGTCCTGACATTACGTTCCTCCGGCAATAAGGGATGCATAGGAGTTGCCAATGTAACATTAGGACCGATCATCACATTATCCCCTATATGTATTTCACATACGTCTAAGCATGTGAAATTAAAATTAGCATAACTACATTTTCCGAAGGAAGTGTGACATCCATAATCAAAATAGACCGGGGCCTGCAAATACGGAAGTTCCTCTGTTGCCGGCAATAATTCCCTCAATATCTGATTTTGCTCTTCTTGCTGATCTTCATCTATCAAATTATATCTTCTTGATAATTTACGTGCATGCAAACGTAATTGTTCCAATTCGTTATCCGACGAATCATACAACTCTCCGCTTAACATTTTTTCTCTTTCCGTCATTTCTGATAGCCTCCTGATCTCTTTTTTCATATTGTTATGTTTGCTGGTCAAAGTCTCGCATTATCTTGCTGTGATAAAGTCTTTTTTGATGTCAAGAAACGCGTAATAGTAATCATCCTCTGTGATCAGATGATTATTCATATATCGTAATGCCTTTTTTTCAGATTCACAAGCATTGCATCCAGTTCATCAAAGCAACTTCCTGTATAATCCGTCTTGTCCTCCAGTTCAATGGTAAATCACATCAATAATACAACAAGGCCTAAACTTCATGGTTCGACACCCATGAAGAAGGTTCTGAAGTCATTTGACAATTGAGTTCCTTAACGTGAACATAAATTACGCTTCTTACATAGTTTTTTATTTTCATACATATAGGAATCTGCCTTATCCAATAACATCTGCAGTGTGCAGGTTCCTTCATCCGTTGAATGTGCCCATCCGCATGCATAGTCGATCGGGATTTGATCTTCATTACTATTTAATCTGTCTTTTTCTCTGCTTAAGCTTTGTAACAGTTCCCCAATCTCCGTTTTATCTGTATGGTAAATCACAGCCATGAATTCATCTCCGCCATATCTTCCCACAAAATCCTTGTCCGGAATCACGCTGCGTAAAAGCCGGGAGAAATTCATGATCAACCGGTCTCCTGCCGAATGTCCCATGGTATCGTTTACTGTCTTCAGATTATTCAAGTCAAACATGATGCAGGCTGTAGGCTCAATGATCATATCCTGATCTCTAAGCAGAGCCTCACAGGCAGATTTATTAGGCAATCCGGTATGGGCATCCGTATATGCCCTCTGTTCTAACAGCTTATTTTTCATTGCCATCTTCATAGCTGCCAGCGTCTGCATAATAACCAGAATCACTAGACACAACATATTAAGCGCTGACAACAGTTCTATCGTACGAATCTTTACTGCGATTTTTTCTGAATAATTTTCCGCAGCAAATACCGTTTCATCTGCCATATGAAAATAAATTTCGCTCATATTAACAATATCTGTATTTTCATAGCCACCGCTTCTTACTGCCTCGATTTCTTTTTTTAATTTCTCCCAATAATCACTCTGAACCTGCAATTTATCCTGATATTCTTTATCGTGGAGCTTTACCAGATCATAATGTCCATCCTGATATCTTAATCCGCTCAGAATATCATCCAGATATTTTATCAATTCATCGCTCCGGCTTCCTGTAATTTCTAATTTCACCATGCGCTGCGTGTCTCCACGCACCAGACCTGCATAATTGATCACACGCGCAGTCCCTTGTAACCTGGTAATCTGTACCATTATCATAATAATAAGAAGCACCAGGATCAATATAAGACAGCTTTGTATCATACCTATTATATTTTTGTTTTTCCTGTCTGATCGTATTTCTCTGTTTACCATGTTAACCTCCTCGAATGCTCCATATAAAATCATATCATAGTTCAATAAGAAAATCAAAAAGTTACACGAACGTTTAGACTGGTATTATGACTGTGCATCAGACGAGGGGCGATCACGCTGCGGGATAAAGATGGATTGAATCACTTAAAATGAAAATATGTTTTTTACCACGAGTCCGTGTTATAATATGAGCAGAAAAGCTGAAAGGAGCATCAACCATGAAAGAAACGAAATACGCAGGAACTCAAACCGAAAAAAACCTGATGGCTGCCTTTGCCGGTGAATCCGAGGCACGCAACAAGTATACCTATTTTGCATCCAAGGCCAAGAAGGAAGGCTACGAGCAGATCGCGGCGCTGTTCCTCAAAACCGCTGATAATGAAAAGGAACACGCCAAGCTGTGGTTCAAAGAACTGAACGGCATTGGCGATACCTCTGAAAATCTTCTCTCCGCCGCTGAGGGTGAGAACTATGAATGGACGGATATGTACGACGGCTTCGCCAAAACCGCCGACGAAGAGGGTTTCCACGAGCTTGCCAAACGCTTCCGTCTGGTCGCCGCCATCGAAAAGCACCATGAGGAGCGCTACCGTGCCCTGCTGCACAATGTGGAGATGGCAGAGGTCTTTGCTAAGAGCGAGGTCAAGGTATGGGAGTGCCGCAACTGCGGTCATATCGTAATCGGTGAGAAGGCACCCGAGATCTGCCCTGCCTGCAACCATCCCCAGAGTTACTTTGAAATTCACGCGGAAAACTATTAAAAAAAAGGAGAATCATCATAGAGCAGAAGTTTTACATTTGCAAACATTGCCAAAGTTAAGGGCGCAGGTGTCCCTGTCATCTGCTGCGGCGAGCCGATGAGCGAGATCGTTCCTGGCACCACCGACGCCGCCCGTATCCGCCGACTGGATGAACATGCGCAGATCATCATGATCGAGCGTAGCGGCTATGTCTCCTATGCCAACTGTGGTCTGCCGTCATTCATTTTTCTGCAGAGACTCTATCTATAAACATCTATTTAGCGGTAGTGCTCCTCATGGGACTCGAACCCACAACCTACCGGTTAAAAGCCGGTTACTCTACCAATTGAGTTAAAGGAGCATAAAAAAATACCGCCTGCCCTCATCTAAGGTAAGCGGTACGTTCAAACTGGTTTCTATTTCTGTATCCTTCCAGCTACTCTCCCAGTCCGGATACAATATCACAGAATTTTGCACTTGTCATTATACCTGTAATATAAAATATACTATTTGTATCTCATTCCGGTTTTAATTCTGCCAGATCCATAAATTGCTGCTTCCTTACAGCATATTCCTGCTTTCTTTCATCCGGAAGCTTTCGATAGATCTCTTCAAAGCCTGCTTCCGCATCCTCTGTCCCATATACAGGCTGCATCACTTCACTGTAAAGCCACTCATCCCACAATGCTTCAAACAGTTCTTCTGCATTACGATATACCTTATTTCTATCAAAGCAGGATTTCTGCTCCCTATAATATGTTAAATATACAAATCCAAATTCACCTGCATCCAGGACACAGGTATCACCTAACATATCATACAATTCCCGGAACACTTCTGCAACTTTTTTACATTTGCCATGATCTTCTTTTGAGTACTTTTCTCCCATGCATAAATACCTCATTTCTTGGAATATCTATCATTTAACTTTTCACTATCATTATTGTATTTATTCTTTACTGCATGGAATAATATATGTATAATTATATCGAAGAATTGATATGAAAGGAAAAAGGATAGCGCTTCCCGCCTTGCGGCTACGCTATCCTTTTTCTATACATTTCTATACATGATTGTTACCGGGGATACAACCCCTTACTTTTTTGATGAATATAACTAACGGACGCTTTCAGCCTCCCACTCTATGACAGCTCCACTGGATGCATCGATCGTAAAGTCATATTCCGTTCCGCCATAGATGATCTTGCCTTCGTATTCCGAACGTCCATCGTCATAATCGAATTGCCATTCGTAGATGTCCTTTTCCGTTGCACCGCTTACACGGCCAAGTGCTGTCTGCTTCGCATCTGCCTCACTAATAGTGACGTTACTGCTATTGCTGCCACTCCATCCGGATGTTTTTTCATCGTATCCGGAACTTAAAATCTCACCGGTATCCACGGCTATTTCATAGTCGTACTTCTTACCGCCTGCGTACCATTCAATTTCATATACCTGGCGTCTGCCTTCATAGTCCAGCTTTGACTTGGTGATCGTTGCATCCGTTGCCTTCACTCCGGCATGCTCAAGAGCTATCTTCTGTGCCATTTCCTCATCCACTGCGCCGGTTACCGTCTGCGCAGTAGCTGCGGCAGAACTCTGCGTTGTGGCAGAATCGGCAGCGGGGGCTGTCGTCTCCGTCTGTGCCAGGGTATCTACCGCATTCTTCTCCTGGCTGCTTGGCTGCTGATTTATCACTGGTTTACCGCCACATCCGGTCATAGCCACTGCCAGGGACAGTGCTGCGCCGGTTAAGATCAATTTACGTTTCATCATCTATCTTTACCTCCTTCTATTCAAAGTGAATTGCGTAGATTGTAGCAGGCAGCCATATCCATACTCATATCAGCAATTCACATTAATCATTTTCGTTCAAATACATATTCCGATTCAGATGACAAATCTCTTCTGAAAGTATATCCAAGTCTGTCAAATTTTCGTATCTCTTCGGGATTCTCAATTTCTCTTTCTGCCATGAACCGGACCATCTCCCCTCGGGCCATTTTGGCATATGTCCCTTTCGTTACCAGTTTATTTCCCGATAACTCACAAAAGGAGATCGTAATATAGGTATCCTTAGGTGTCAGATACTTTTCTATGCATTTTGAGTATTCTTTTGATGCCAGATTAATGATAACCCTGCTGTCATCAATCACTGAACGATATAATCTCTCCCCCCAGTAATCATACAGATTTTTTGCATCTCCTATCCCGACCTTTGCCTGCATTTCTAACCGGTACGGTGTCACCCCATCCATTGGTTCCAAAACCCCATAAAACGCAGACAGGATTCTCAAGTGCTTTTGTACATATGCAAGCTGTCTATCCTCAAACACAGCTGGTGCCATATACTGAAATGCGATTCCTTCATAGGATAATACTGCCGGAGTAAGTCCACGGTACAGATCCATAGTTTCCAGTCTGTGAAAGTTCTGTTCGGCAATCTTATCGTTACATTTCCAGACTGCTTTCAGCTCCTCTTTGGACTGACTCTTCATAAAACTCAATATCTCTGCTGTCTGATCCATATGTTTTGGCACATTAACCGGTGCAAGGCTGTCCGTATCGCTTACCATCTTTTTTGCAGGAGACAGTATGATTTTCATCCTTCTAATTCCTTAAGCATATTTTCAGGGTCATCTGCTGCTTTGACTTTATCATTAGCCTTGATGATGACTCCCTGTTCATCGATAAGATATGTGGTCCTTACCACGCCCATAGATATTTTTCCATAGTTTTTCTTTTCTTTCCAGACATCATAGGCTTCAATAACTTTACGTTCCGGATCAGCTAAAAGTGTAAATGCCAGACCATATTTTTCTTCAAATCTCTTATGAGAAGCCACGGAATCTTTACTGACTCCAAGAATGACTGCACCCTTTTCCGCAAACTGCGGATATCTCTCTGAAAAACCGCATGCCTGTTTCGTACATCCGGGTGTGTTATCCTTTGGATAAAAATATAAAATCACTTTTTTGCCTGCATAATCACTTAATTTATGCATTACGCCGTTCTGATCCGGCAATTCAAAATCGGGTGCTTTTTTTCCTGCTTCTAACATATATGTTTTCCTCCACTTTCTTATCTAATTTGGTTTTTACATTATAATACATCACCTTGCTGTGATAAAGTCTTTTTTGATGTCAAGAAACGCTTTCATGTCTTCCAGGATATGATACAGCATGGACCGGTTTTCAAATTCCTGTCGCGTGACCGGGAGCTGCTGCTGTTCATAATGGTGGTGCAGTCTCTCTAACTCCGACAGCAGGGTTTCCACGTTATTTTGTTCTGCGAACTCATTTGCAGTCTGACGTATAAAATCTGCCAGCGCTTTCCCCTGCTCCGGCGTAGTGGTCAGACGGATGATGTCTGCATATATTCTTTTCAGTATCACGCACTGTCTTGCCCGCATCTGCATATATTCATAATAGTAATCATCCTCTGTGATCAGATGATTATTCATATATCGTAATGCCTCTTTTTTCAGATTCACAAGCATTGCATCCAGTTCATCAAAACAGCTTCCTGTATAATCCGTCTTATCCTCCAGTTCTATATAGATCGCCATTCTGCGTAAGATGTACACGATTTTGTCATCCACTGTTTTCTGATAATCCAACAGTTGTCTTCTGCCATCCGGCATATAGAGATTCCACAGTGTGCCTATCCCCGCTCCGATCATGAGGATCAGAAATTCGTTCAGGATCATGGACGGACTGCAGCTTTTTGCTGAAACATAATGTGTACAAAGCACTGCAATAGGAGCAATCGCTTCCTTCATGTCTAATGCCATGCAGCTAAACAGATATGGAATCAGTACAATACCGAATGCCCATACGTGATATCCGGCAAGCGGAAAGATCACTGCTGACAAGATCGTCATGATTACAAATATGATCATGCGCTTCGCTGTTATCCGCACAGTTTCTTTCTTCGTATCCTGGATCGTCAGGAGAGTGATAATTCCTGCGGCATACGAAAACTGAAGCTGCATGGCTGCTGCAAGCAGTACGGCCGCTACGGAGCCGGTAACATATTTGATAAGTTTTATGGTTTCCTCAGTTTTCATTTTACTATCTCGAATCTTTGATCCTTTGCCATTTCTGTCTACCTCCGAATGATTCCTTTATAAAATGTTACCGCATCTGCCAGATCTTTATCATCGGGGTGTCCTTTTGCAATCCCTCCAATCAGCTTGAACGGTCCGAAGGTATCGTACCCCTTACAGGAAAATTTCCCGACAACCTTCCCCTGCTTGCTTTTTACAACTTCTTCTATTGACCGGAATGCCGCATTGCCGCCACAGGTGCAGATTAGAAAAGCATCTTTATTTGCCGGTAAATTGACAGAAGCAAATTTGAGTACTGTCTGATGAAATTTTCCATAATACACCCCGGAAGCAAAGCCGATCAGGTCATATCCAGACAAATCTCTTTCTTTTTCCTTCGTGGCATCGATCAGATCTACCACGTTTTCACCGGCGATTGCTTCCACCACCTTTTTGGTATTTTCATGATGAACCGATGCATAAATAATTGCTACTTTCATGTACTCATTCTCCCTTGTGTAAACTCATATACACTACAACCAGATAGTCCAGTTCCTGATTTCCCATAGTCTTTCCCCAGCAGTACCTTCTTTTACATTTTTATTTCAATTATAAAACAGTCATTTAGGAAATACTATAAGTATTTCTTATGATGTCCGGATCTTGAATGGCACTTCTATTTGATTTTCTTTCTGTGTAAATATACCGTAAGTATAATCTGCCTGTCACAGTTCCTTTTCTCCGTACTATGGATTTGTTTTACGTGCATACAAGCATCTCTTTTCTGTTATACGTAAGCTTTTTCAGACAAGAAAAAACCCCAGAAACATTACATTTCTGAGGCACTTCAGGAGAGGCGCAGACCGGATTTGAACCGGTGGATACTGGTGTTGCAGACCATTGCCTTACCACTTGGCTACTGCGCCATATTTAATTAAATGACTCCAACGGGAATCGAACCCGTGTTACCGCCGTGAAAGGGCGATGTCTTA
>SAMEA3663023__coassemble_726_pt1 | contig 41013 bp, 41 predicted proteins | sample SAMEA3663023__metabat2_low_PE_007 | metagenome-assembled genome bin SAMEA3663023 (sample SAMEA3663023) | pig gut metagenome | biome: pig gut; feature: pig-associated habitat; material: faeces | place: France | collected 2012 | reverse complement strand
ACTTTCCTTTAGAAAATCCACAGTTGTAGCTAGCATCCGAGTCCGGGGCGGGCAGCCCTTTCTGCGTGGATTTTAGAACAACTATTTCACTAACTTTCAAGTTAGTTTGTCGCAAATACCCCCAAAAAAATGAATTCCGTACAAAAAAAATTCTAAATCAGGAATTTTTGTACGAAATTTCTTCATTTTACACGTTCAGCGAAAATAACAGCTTGTTACATGGCAATATTTCATGTTTTTGTATTTTTTTAGCAAAAAATGGCGTTTTTAATACAAACAGAACTCCCCGAGTGGCAGACAGCAACTCTCCGCAATGAGCTATGCTTTCGTACCTTTCAATATGTAAAAAAGGCATACTCACGTATGCCTTTTCAAAATAAATCCGTTATAATTAAGCGTTCATCTGAGCGGCAACTTCTGCTGCGAAGTCTTCGTTCTTCTTCTCCATGCCTTCGCCAACTTCGAAACGAACAACCTTAGCGATGGTCAGAGCCTTGTTAACGCTCTCTAAATACTTAGCTACGGTCTGCTTGCCATCCTCAGCCTTAACATAGGTCTGATCTAACAGGCAGATCTCCTTCAGCTGCTTGGATACACGACCGTCTGCCAGACCCTTGAAGATCTTATCAGATACGATAGCGTCCTTGTCAGCCATAGCCAGCTCAGCCAGAGCAGCTGCTGCTTCCTTGGACAGGAAGTTGAACAGGTAGTTCATGTTGCTCTTCTTCTCTTCGTAGATTGCCTTATCCTCATCGCTCCATGCAGAACTGTTCATAGCCTTATCGATCAGCTTATTCAGGATGGGCTTAGGCAGAGATGCAGGATCGTTCAGAGCTGCGTCAACAGTGATCTCCTGTAACTTAGCCAGCTCTTCTGCGGAAATATCATTTCTGCTGATGTAGGTAGGATTCATAGCTGCTACCTGCATAGCGATGTTGGTCAGTGCTTCTCTAGCTGCGTCATCGGATGCACCGTTAGCTGCAACGATAACACCGATGCGTCCACCACCGTGAATGTAGGATACTGCCACATCTCCGGATACCTTCTCGAAACGACGGATAGACAGCTTTTCACCGATGGTAGCGGTCTTCTCTACCAGAGCTTCCTTAACAGTTGCGCCTTCAAAAGGAGTAGCCAACAGTGCTTCGATATCTTCACCGTCCTTGCCACCCTGTAAATCGGAAGCCAGAGCAGCTCCATTAACAGCCTCTACAAAAGAAGTAAAAGTCTCGTTCTTTGCAACGAAGTCGGTCTCGGAGTTCACTTCAATAACGCAAGCGGTCTTGCCGTCTGCGGAGATTGCTGCACGTGCAACACCTTCTGCTGCGATACGACTTGCCTTCTTCTCAGCTTTAGCCTGTCCGTTCTTTCTCAGGAACTCAACAGCTGCGTCCATATCTCCATTTGTCTCGCTCAGAGCCTTCTTACAATCCATCATACCAGCGCCGGTCATTTCACGGAGCTCTTTTACCATAGATGCGGTAATTGCCATTTTTTTATCCTCTCTTCTTAATTAATATATTATCCTCAAGAACCCAGACCGTAATGACAGGCATCGCAATCTGGGTTCCTATGCTTCTCTTATGGAATCGGATTATTCAGCGTCAGCTGCAACCTCTTCGATATCCTCTGCTTCGGTAGCTATATCAGCATCGCTGTATACAGCCTCGCCCTGTTTAGCTTCGATGACAGCGTCAGCCATCTTGGAAACGATCAGCTTAACGGCTCTGATCGCATCATCGTTACCGGGGATGATGTAATCCAGCTCTTCAGGATCACAGTTAGTATCGCCGATACCGATCAGGGTAATGCCCAGTGCATGAGCCTCCTGTACACAAATTCTTTCCTTCTTAGGATCTACAACAAAGATAGCATCGGGAACTCTGGTCATGTTCTTGATACCGCCCAGGTTCTTCTCCAGCTTCTCCCATTCTTTCTTTAACTGAATAACTTCCTTCTTAGGCAGTACATCGAAAGTACCGTCCTGAGACATGGTCTCGATTGCATGCAGTCTTGCGATACGGGACTGGATGGTTCTGAAGTTGGTCAGCATACCACCTAACCATCTCTCGTTTACATAGTACATACCGCAACGCTCAGCCTCAACCTTTACAGCGTCCTGTGCCTGCTTCTTGGTACCAACAAACAGAATGGTGCCGCCCTGTGCAGCGATCTCGGATACTGCCTTGTAAGCCTCATCAACCTTAACTACAGACTTCTGCAGATCAATGATGTGGATGCCGTTTCTCTCGGTGAAGATGTAAGGAGCCATCTTAGGGTTCCATCTTCTGGTCTGATGTCCGAAATGAACACCTGCTTCAAGTAACTGTTTCATAGAAATAACGCTCATGTCTTTACCTCCGTTTGGTTAAAATCTTCCGCTTTTCTTTTCTGCCGGGACGCGTTAAGAACCCGGTTAGCTCTGACAAAGACTTCTGTAAAACCAGTAAGCACCATCGTCAAATCGAAAGGCGTGTTTTTTGTCACAACAGTGCGATTATAACATAGGAAACCCCCTGTGGCAAGGGGTTTTTAATGTTTTCCTGTGATTATTTTGGCAATTTCTTCTTCGGAAGTTCCGGGAACTATCTCATAAGTGCCGGGATTTATGCTGCGGCTGTAGCCGTTATTACATAAGTAATTGTCAAATGTCTTCGCATCTTCCACCAATCCCGCTTCCTGTAGCCGGCTGCTGACGCTTCCGGAGCTTGCTCCTTTTTTTACGGTAACGGTAACCGTCTGCGCTGCTTCTGATGCTACAATCGTCTCAGGCTGTGGTGTTGCTTCCGGTTCCATGGTATTCTCCGGTGCAACCGTTGTCTCCGGTTCCGATGTTGTTGTCATTGCTTCTTCGGTCTCAGGCTCCGGGGATGCTTCCGTCTTCTCCGTGTTTTCCTGTGCCTGCTGCTGTACGCTGTTCTGCAGAGCTGTTAACGTCAGTTCACTGCTGTCCACCATTCCCAGCTGTTCCGCACGTTCTCTGATCTGATCATCTGTCAATATCTGTGCCTCCTGCCCCTGACGGTGAGAAAAGCTGATTCCCAGGATCAATGCGGTCACGATCATACCAATTCCAAGACCGCGCAGATAATATTTTAATTTCATTTCTGTCTCCGTCCTTAATTTCGTGATTACCTTCAGGCCTTATACAGGTCAATTACGAGTTTTACTTCTCCCACGCCCAGTCCGAGTTCCCTGGCTATTGCTACCGTGGATTTGCCCTGTCTGTGCATTTCCAGGATCTTCTCGTTGTTGTTCTGGCCTTCTTCCGCTGTCTCACCCATGAATCCGATTTCCGGAGATACAGCCTCCTCTGTTTTCGCCGGTTCGTCTGCCAGGATCACTTTTTCCGTTTCCTCAGTTTTTACCGTCGGAGTATCATCGATCACCTTCACCTTGTCTTCCGCAGCTTTCACCGCTTTGTCCACTTTGGAGACGGTATCTTTGATATTGGCATGCTTGTTGTTCAGCATATCATATAAGAACATTGCTTCCTCATGATTTTTATGAATTTCCTGTAATACCGTATCGGAATATTCATTTACCGCCATGATTTTCTCGTTAGTCAGGCGTTCCAGCGATCTCTCCGCCTTTTCCACCACATCTTCTGAGGTTTCTTCCACTTTATCCTGCACCTGTGCACGGACTGTTTTCATTTCTTCCTCTATCAAACCGTGGATTTCCTGTTTTGCCGCATCTGTGTCGATTCTACCGGCGTCCGATCTGCCTGCCGGCAGTAAAAAACTTCCTATAAAAATTACAATTCCTACGATCAGCAGGATTACTTCTAAAATGTCCATCTTACTACGTTTCCTTTGTATTTTCAGATCTTGATGTCAAAACCACGATGCTGTTTTTGGATAACAACACCATCTTCCGGTTCTTTCTTTTTCCGGCGTTTATCTCCGCCGTTTCCGGCATATTCATTGTGTCCCTTCTCCTTGGCATCATATTGTCCGGTATACCAGTCCGCATTATCACTGCTGTGTACTTCTTTCGTAAGCTTTTCACTCTGTTTTTGAGACTGCTGTCCCAGAGTCATCTGTTGAAATGCCCCTTTATTGTCCTCATTCTGCTTCATCACGGAATAATCCTGTGTTCTGGGGATCGAAGCAATCTCCAACGAACCAAACGCCATATCTGTGCCTCTTTTCTGCTATATTGCGGTAGCCTTAACATCTCCATCGATGCGTTCAAATCTACAGTACTGGTAAGTATTTTTCACCTGCATGGAGGAATCCCCGATAATGATCGTAGTCCCCGGATACACCTCTCCCTTGACGATGACAGCGGCCTTTTCCTGTGGATTGAACTCCATCTGCAATTCCTGCATGCGCGCGTTTTTCTCCTCCAGGCTCTTTTTCTGTGTCTCCATCGTTGCTGCGGAATTCCGGATATAATTCAACTGATCCGGAGTAAAACGCACTCCTCTGTTTTTTTTCTCTGTGAAACTGGCAAGAATCGGCTGAATACTCCGAATATTTTTAACGATCTCCGAAATTTCTTTCTGGAGTTTCATATATTCTGCTTTTTTCTCCGGGTCCACTCCGACCTCTACCACGGTCGGTGCCCCCAGTGTCGCTCCCAGAGTCTTCACTTCGATTCTCTGACCGGCACGTACATGTCCCCCAGTGATAAAGCCTCTCTTACCGGTTACCTGGATCTCCGTAGATGCCGTCACATTGCTATGCAGAATCGACTCCGTATTCACATAACCACCGGCACTGACCGTCGCATTTTCGAGGAATTTGGCAACGATATTGCCACCGGCCTTCAGGATGCCTTTTGCCATACCATTCATGCCGCGGGCAATGATAATGTTTCCTCCGGCCTCGATGCAGGCACCCTCTACCACACCGCTTATGACCACATTGCCACCGGCCCTGATCTCAAAATTAGAAGAAACATTGCCACGCACCTGCACGCTTCCTTCAAATTCAATATTTCCGGTGGATAGATCTACATTCTCTACTTCATAAACATCGGATACAAATACTTTGCCCTCTACCAGTGACACGTGACCGTCCACCAGAGAAGTAAGTTTTTTTCTGTCCTCTGAGATTTCAATATTATGTCCGAATTCCAGATGTGCTTTCTTCACCTGTCTGGGGCGGATTTTGGCTCCCTGCACCGTTATTCCGTATTCCCCTTCATCTTCCGGAATGATTTCCGCCAGGAGCTGTCCCTTTCTGCAGGGGTTGATCATATTCAGGTGGAAATAATCCACGGTGCCGTCATCTTTTAATGTAGGCTGTGCATGAACATCCGTATTAAAATAATACCTGACCGACGCATCCGTACCATGTCTCGGTTCTTTTCCTTTGGCCACGATCAGATCTGTACCATAGATCCCATCCGACATAAAATGATCCTGCAGAACGTTCATCTGTATTCCGTAGACAACGTTCCGGTATCTGAGATCCCGGATCACACTGTCCATGGTTGTTCTTTTCCCGCTTTGTGATGCCGGATAGAATCGAAGAATCACCTGCATATTATCCTGGCTGACCTCGATACTGTAGGTTTCTTCCAGTGCCGGGCAATCCTTTCTCTCCAGAAAGCATACCGTATCTTCCCCCGACAAAATTGCTTTTTTAATTGCCATAGGATCATACGGCACAGATTCCCGTTCAAGATAATTCAACACTTCCTGGAGATTCACGTCCGCTCCTCCGTCCTTTGGTTGAAATATCTGTAGCCCATAACCTCCCAGTGCATTTACGAGCTGAAAATAGCCATTCTGCATGCATTTTCTCCTCTTACCCAATCTGCGGGTCAAACATTTTTATAAAAGTCCCATATAATTTCCCATTTTTGTCTTCATTTTCTGCAGAGCTCTCGTATGCAGCTGGGAGACTCTGGATTCCGACACTTCCAGTATATTACTGATCTCTTTTAGCGTAAGATCTTCGTAATAATACAGCGTAACTACTTTCTTCTCTTTCTCTGTCAAAAGTTCCAATGCTTCTCCGAGTACTTTTGTCAGTTCTTCCTTCTCAACGCTCTCTTCCGGACCGTCAAATCTGGCCGTGGTATGTCTGCTATAATCCTGCGAGACATCGCTTCCCTGATCCATATATTCATTCAGTGACACCAGTCCCGTAATTTTCATCTGCGACTGCCAGTCCAGATATTCCTCCGCGGATATTCCCAAACCCATAGCAATATCTTCATCTGTTGCACTGCGTCCCGTGGTCTGTTCCACTTCCTTGATGACAGCGTCAATCTTCTTCTGTCTCTGGCGAATCGTCCGAGGTATCCAGTCCATTTTACGAATCTGATCCAGAATGGCTCCACGGATACGCAGACTGGCATAGGTCTCGAATTTTACTTCTTTGAGGCAATCAAATTTGTCAATTGCATCAATCAAGCCAAAGATCCCGTAGCTGACCAGATCCTCATAGTCTACGTTGTATCCCAGATACATGCTCAGTCTTCCGGCCACCACTTTCACCAGGGGGGCATACTCCAGTATCAGCTGCTCCCTGGTCTCCGGTCGCTTATTAGCAGCATATTCTTCTAATAATCTTTTCTTACCGGCTTCATCCATTTGACTCGCTTACACCCTTCTGTTGTGCATCTTCCGATACAGCATCTTCTTGTTCCGCCTTCTCTTCCTGTTCCTGTTTTGCCTTTTCCTCGTTCTGCCTGTCAAAGCGATCCAGCAGAAGCCGGACACCGTTTCCCAGACAGTAAAACAAAAGCATCACAGCAAACAGTGCCACCAAACTTGCCAATACCGAGTAAGCCTGTACCATCGTAACAATACAGGTACAGGCGCCGGCTGTCAGCATCAGGATCAATGGCATATTCTTTCTGTTCATAATTTTCTTCCATTCCAATATTTATCAGATGACTGATTCATCTCTTCCTACCGCACGGATATGAAATTCTCCGGTCTCCGGATAAAATGTAACGGTTCTTCCGTAGTTTTTGCCTGTATCCTCTGCTAAAATAGGGATATTGATTTCCTTCAATTTCTTCTTAACAGCCTGTACATTGCGCTCCCCCACCTGCATCATGTCGTTACGACCCTGAAATGTAAACATGGTAGCGCCACCGGCAATCTTAGCAACCATTCTTGCCTTTCTCGCACCAAGTTTTTCCATCTGGCGTACCAGTTCATCAATTCCCGTATCCGCAAATTTTGCAATATTCTGGCTACTGTTACGTATCGTAGTGCTGTCTGGCAGCATAATATGCGCCAGACCGCCTATTTTCGTCACCGGATCGCGGATTGCAATTCCCACACAAGATCCCAATCCCAAAGTCGTCACTCCGTCGGGACTTACGCAGGTCTTCAGATCCGCCATTCCTACCTTAATAATCTCGCTCATTCTGCTCCCCTTCTTCTGCCTCTTAGCACCTTATGCAACAGATATTCCCAAAGACGATAATATCTTGGGATAGGATTCAATATCGGGAACCAGAATGAAATAACCATCAATCTCCACCTCATCGTAAAACTGAGACTGGATCAGTAAAATCTTATCTCCCAAAGTTCCAAATTCAATTGCCGGAACGCTTAGGATCGCTCCCGCCATATCCAGCGTCAGAGAAGGCGGGGTAGGGATAATCGTCAGGTTCGTAAGAGTCGACAGGGAATTCAGATAGGCTCCCGTGATAATGTTGCCGATCTCCTGCATTGCAGAAAATTCAATCTCTGAAAAACCTTCCGGCTGTACCATATCTCCAAGGATCTTATGGAGAAGATGTTTTGCGCTGTTCTGTTCCACCAGGAACATCATGCTTCCGGTAATGTCTCCTTCCACCCCCAGGAAAACACCGATCATTACCTGTTCCTCTCCTCCCATCAGTGCTCCGACTTCGTTAAAATCCAAAAGCTTTACCTGTGGTACTTTCATATCCACCTTGCAGTTTAACATCTGGGAGAGTGCTGTCATAGCGTTGCCTGCACCTATGTTTCCAATTTCTTTTAAAACATCCAGATATGTTTCCGAAACTTTCTCTAAACTCAGATCTCCCATGGATCCATCTCCTTTATGCGTTTTCCTCCAGTGTAATGGAATTCAGATCCAGAAGAGAGATCAGTTCTCCATTGTGTTTTCCTACACCTGTAATAAAACTCTTTTTATTCTCACCGGCATTCTGAGACATTTTTTCAATCTGGCTGGTACCGAGAGTGACAACTTCCTTCACTTCGTCCACAATAATGCCGACACTGCCCTGCTGTTCCAGTTTCAGAATGATAATTCTGGTAGCACGGGTCAGTTCGTCTGCCTCCAGTCCCATTTTCAGTCGGAGGCTCATTACCGGCAGTACTTCTCCACGCAGATTAATAACACCTTTCAGATATGCGGGTACCTTGGGTACTCTGGTAATGTGCTGCATTCTGACAATGTTGTCTATGTAACGGATATCAATGCCGTACTGCTCATCACCGAGGCGGATCACAATATACTGGAAAAATTCCTCCTCAATTTTACGCTCATCTCCGGCTTTTAACGTATTTTTCATGCTAAGTTCTTCCATAATCGTCATCTCCCTCCTTACAGTAATGCATTTGCATCCAGGATCAGTGCCACTTCACCGTCACCCAAAATCGTTGCACCGCTGATAAATTTACACTGCTTGATATATTTGCCAAGAGATTTGATAACGATCTCCTGCTGACCGATCAGTTCATCGATCACAAGACCTGCCATTTTGTCTCCCTTCTTGACGATTACCACAATCAGATTATCCTCGGGAGATCTGGTACTTTCCACATCCAGTACTTCCGTCAGACGGATCAGGGGAATTACCGTTCCTCTTAAGTTGATCACTTCTTTGTTCTCTACCAGTTTGATATCCTTCGGTGAGATATCTTCGATGGTCTGAATGGATCCCAGGGAGATCGCATATTTTTCTCCACCTACGACTACCATCAGTGCCTGAATGATTGCAAGGGTCAGAGGCAGACGGATCGTCCAGGTACTTCCCTCTCCCCATTTTGATTTCACTTCTACTTCACCGCTTAAGGATTCGATCTTGGACTTCACGACATCCAGTCCCACGCCTCTTCCCGATACATCGGTTACTTTTTCGGAAGTGGAGAAACCGGGCTGGAACAGCAGATTGATAATATCCTTCTCCGGCATATTTGCTGCCTGTTCTACGGTTACCAGATTACGTTCGATTGCTTTATTCTTAACAGCTTCCACATCAATACCGTTACCATCATCTCTTACCTCGATGACTACGTTATTGCCATCCTGATAAGCATCCAGGAAAATAGATCCCTGCTCGGGCTTGCCGCGCTGTGCACGAACTTCCGCGGATTCCAGGCCGTGGTCAGCGGAATTACGCAGCAGATGCATCAGAGGATCCCCGATCTCATCCACCACGGTACGATCCAGCTCGGTCTCCTCACCGGTCATATACAGTTCCATCTTCTTGTCCAGCTTCTTAGACAGATCACGGATCATTCTGGGGAACTTCACTACAACGCTTTCGATAGGTACCATTCGTACCTTCATTACGGATTCATGCAGATTGGTTGTCACATTCTCCAGATATTCGATCTGCTCATTGAATGCCGTATTGTTGCCCTGGTCATTGCTGGAAGCAGCTACCAGAGAGTTTTTGGCAATGATCAGCTCACTTACGAGATTCATCAGAGAATCCAGTTTTTCGATGTCTACACGTACAGTACGGTTGACCACAGGCTTGCTCACCTGTTTTTTCTCCGGAGCTTTAGCAGCCGCAGGCTTCTTCTCTTCTTTTCTCGTTTCAGTCTTTGTCTCGGCTACTTCTTCTTTTTTCTCCTGTGCGGGTTCCTGTGTCTCCTCTTCGGAATGATAATTCTTGGTCTTCTCCAGTTCCAGAACCGCACCGGTCACCTGTGCGATCTCGGATACGCTTTCCGCTGCCTTGATCACATCATCCAGAGAATAATCGGACAAAACGATCAGAGTGAAATCTTTATCGAACTTTTCGTCTTCCACATCCTGTGCGCTGGGTACGGAGACGATGATCTCTCCTTTTTCCTCCACAGCCTTGAACACCAGGAAAGCTCTTGCCGCCTTCAGGATACAGCTGTCCTGTACCACAACATTAATACCGTATACATTTTTGCCCTGTTTCATAGCTTCTTTGATCACGCAGATCTGGCTGTCATCAAACGCAATGTCATTCCATTTTTCCGCACCTGTTCCGGTGCTCTCCGCTGCGGGTGCTGTTGCTTTTTCTTCCTTTGCGGGCTGCGCCTGTCCGGTCTTGCTACCGTTCAAAATATCATTCAGGGCTTTGATCAGATTTTCATTGTCATTGGTTCCCTCATCGGAAGTCTCCTGAATGTTGTTTTTATACTCCTCCAGAGCGTCCAGGCACTGGAACAGTACGTCGATCATTTCCGGTGTCACCTTAATATTGCCGTTACGCACTTCCGAAAATACATTTTCCATATCATGGGTCAGATTCTGCATCCGCTTATAGCCCATGGTTCCCGCCATACCCTTCAGGGAATGTGCCGCACGGAATATTTCATTGATGTTATCCATATTCTCGGGATCTGACTCCAGTTCCAGAATCTGTGTATTCAGGTTCTGCAGATGTTCATTTGTTTCATCCAGAAAAATTTCAAGATATTGGCTTACGTCCATCTTTTCCTCCATTCTGCCGATCACAGTATTGCCGGAAACGGCATATATTACTTAATTTACTCCTACATGCAGTATGATTTCCTGGGCGATCTGGTCTAACGGTACCACCTGATCCGCCAGTCCTGCTGCAATAATACTCTTGGGCATTCCAAATACAATGCTTGTCTCCTGATCCTGTGCGATCACGTATGTTTTCCTGGAAGTTCTCAATTTACCGATCCCTTCCGTTCCGTCCGCACCCATTCCGGTCATAACTGCACATACAACCGTATCAAAGCGGCTGTCCTGCAGGGATTCGTACATATAATTGGCACAGGGTCTGACTCCTTCCCTGTAAGGTTCTTCGGATAAATGCAGTGTATGACGTCCGGCCGGTGAGGTTACCACATGGAGATGCTTTCCTCCCATGGCGATATAGACCCAGCCCTTTTTCAGTTCTTCCCCCTCGTCTGCCTCTTTTACATGAATCTGGCTTAAATTATCCAGTCTCTCTGCAAGAGATGCTGTGAATCCTGCCGGCATATGCTGTACTACCAGTACCGGTGCATCCAGGTCGGCCGGTAACAGAGGAATCACCGATTGCAGAGATTTCGGACCTCCCGTGGAGCTTGCAATTGCCACCACTTTGTTGCCGCCCACACTGACCGGGTGATGATTGATGATCTTCATCATCTCCCTGACTGTGCCCTTCTCTTCGGAAATTTTCTTCTCCCCATTGAATGACGGCATTCTGCCGTTAGCCACAACATTCAGTGTCCGTAAAAACTCTCTGCAGAAATTCTCTCCCCGGCAGTCGACTGCACTGTCCGGCTTATGTACGAAATCAAGAGCTCCCAGTTCCAGTGCATCCAGGGTGGTTCTGGCACCTTCCATAGTGTCGGTACTCGCCATCATCACTCTTGCCGGTATCTTGTATTTTCGCAATTCCTGCAACAGCTGCAGTCCGTTCATCCTCGGCATATTCACATCCAGGACAACCGCGTCATAACTGTTTCTGCTCAACAGATCAAAAGCTTCTAATCCGTCTTTTGCTCTGTCAACTACCTGAAACCTTATGTCTGCATCTATTATATCACAGAGCACTCTTCTCATGAGTGCAGAATCATCTACAACCAATATTTTTTTTGGCATCAGTTCAGTCTCTCCTTCTTACGGCTCTTACGCTCTTCTTCAAATATAAACCGAATAATCTCTTCTCTGGTATTTACATCCAGATTGTAGTACTGGACTCTGTGTTCAAACATTCCCCTCCGGTTTTCCAGTTCCTTGACTGCTAAAACCTTTCCGACCACATCATATTTTTTTCTTTCCCCATCTTTTAACAGATGGTAGCTGCACAGGATCAGGCTCCCGGGTTCATATTTCTGAGATGACAGGAAGCGCAATCCGCCACCACTGATATCTACGATCACACTATGCTTTAACGGAAGTCCCGGCTGAAGCTCATAGGGTGAATTTTTTTCCAGTGCCTCGATTTCTTCTTCCTCCAGATTCCGCGCACACATATCCAGTGCACAACTGAACCGATAATATTCTCTCCGCTGATATTTGCGCAGATTGCTGGTCAGTTCCATCACCAGCACATATACATTATTACTTTTGTAACGATCTACGATTCTGGAAAAACACTGATACAGACTATTCTCTTCGAAAAATACCATATCATATTCGCTTTCCACCGGCAGAAGGATCAGTCTGGTCTGTTCCATTGGCATGGAAATCTCCAGTGTATCCTCCGATAGGATCTGCAGTACACGGCTCTGGTAAACCTTTGTCGTATTTTCGGCTCCGGATTCTCCCAATCCATGTTCCAACGCCCGAAGCTCTACTTTAGAACCTTCTTCCACAAATCTGGACAACATAATTTTGTACCTCTCTTATCTGGACTGTTTTGCAGCTTTGTTTCTGGTCCCTATAATATGGGAGAAAAAAGCTGCCATTCCGCGCTTCGTTTGTTCTTCCTGTGTTTTATCGCACAATCTCTCCGCAATTCTCTGATATGCCTGACTGGATTTTGCTCCCGGATTCTGTATCGACACAGGCACCTGTTGCATTACTGCCTGCACCACCTGGGGATCCTGTGGTACACACCCCAAATATTCCATGGAGGTCTTAAGATATCTGGTAACCACTGCATTCAGCTTATCAAACAGCACCTGGCCTTCTTTTACATTTTCCACTCTGTTTGCCACCATTTTGACCTTAGTATAGCCCTCTTCATATCTCGGATGTCGGTACAACGCCTTTAACAAAGAATAAGAATCCGTAATGGAAGTAGGCTCCGGCGTCGTCACCAGCAGCACCTCGCCGCTCGCCACCAGGAATTCTAATACGCTGTCCGATATTCCGGCTCCTGTGTCCACTATGATCACATCCGTAAGGGCATCCAGCTCGGCCAGATTCTGTATAATGCAGGTAAGAGCATCTTTTCCCAGATTTGACATTCCGGCAATTCCGGATCCTCCGGAGATAAATCCCACTCCCATAGGGCCCTGGGTTATAATGTCACTGATACTTTTTCCTTCGTATACCAGATCACATAAGTTATGCTTTGGCACTGCACCAAACATAATTTCAATATTCGCCAGTCCGAAATCTGCATCTAAAATAACGACCCTTTTTCCCATTTTACGAAATTGAATTGCCAGATTGATAGACATATTGGATTTTCCAACGCCACCTTTTCCGGAGGTGACAGTTATGACTCTTGCAGTCGGTCTTATCTGCTTATTTGCTTTAATAATCCTTAACTGTTCCGCCTGATCCATTTTCTCGCGCCTTTCTGTCTAAGCTTTATTCCTTTCCACCAAGGATCTGTTTTACCGTCTTCTGTGGATTGAATACTTCCATGTCATCCGGAACATTCTGTCCACAGGTCACATAAGCGACCGGTGCACCGGTATAAAGCTTCATATTCAGCAGATTCCCCACTGCCTCCGTTTCATCCAACTTGGTAAAGATCAGCTCATAATCCGTAATCTTACCATAACAGTCTGCAATCCTCTGAAGATCTCTATATTTGGTAGTTGCACTGAGAACCAGAAACACATGATAGTTTCCGGGGTCTTTCAGTGCTCCCACCATTTCCTTCATTTTCTCCAGCTGATCCGCATTCTGATGTGATCTCCCCGCTGTATCTATAAAAATATAATCACAATCCCAATAATCCTTCACTGCAGTCTGCAGTTCTTCCGGGGTATAGATGACCCGGAAAGGTGTCTCCAAAATATTGGCATAGGTTCTTAGCTGTTCTGCGGCCGCAATACGATAGGTATCTGCGGTTAACAGTGCCACTTTCTTTTTATCCTCCACACAATATTTTCCTGCCAGCTTGGCAATGGTAGTTGTCTTACCCACTCCCGTAGGTCCGATAAATAATACAATCCTCGGTCCGTCCGCAGAGGGCGTAATCCCTTCTGACTTTCCGAATTTCAATACCATCTTCTGATAAATATTAGCCAGAAGATAATCAAAGGGCAGGTCTGCTTTTTTGGTTTTAGAGGCATCTTCCAAAATACTGTTTACGTATTTCTCGTCCATCTCGTTATCCAGCATTTTATTATACAACAGCCGGATAAATTTATCCTGTTCCGGATTCTGCTCTTCCTCTTTCTTCTCCGGGGTTTCCGCTTTCGAATCCTTTTTCTCTTTTTCTTCACTGACTGTTTCCCGGTGGGTTCCTGTCTCCTCCCCGGTCGCCTGTCTGCTGTTTAACTGACTCTCCAACAGTGTCTGCAGACTGTCCAGCTTTTTTTCTATATTCTCTGTACTGTTTCTGACAAACAGATTTCTGTTCTCCGCCGGTGCATCCGTCGTGCGCGTAATACTTCCATATTGCGGTTTCTGAGGTTTTTCCTCCTCCAGTGCAGCAGTGATCTCTATCTGCTTCGGAGACAGAAATGCAAAAAATCCCTTCTTTTTTACTTCCCTTACATTCATGATCACGAGACCGCTTCCAAGTTCTTTTTTCGCAGCTTCTGTAGCTTCTGCTTCCGTTTTCCCCGTGTATTTCTTGATGATCATATTACTCCTCACTCCTGCGTCGGTTCACTCTTCCTGTTATGCTGTGACCATTCCCACAGATTGTAATTCTACATTTGATTCCACTTCATTGTAAGATACCACGACCAGATCCGGATAATAGTCTTCCGTCAGTCGTTTGAAATACATTCTCACAATGGGTGATGTCATAATAATTGGGGTTTTCCCCATATTTTCCAGCTTTTTGATCTCTTCACCCACAGCGTTCAGTATCGCCTTGCTTCTGGCAGGATCCAGATTCAGGAAAGCTCCCGTCTCCGTCTGTTTTACGCTGCCCATAATTTCCTGTTCGATCTTCGGATCCAGTGTCAACACACTTGTCGTCTCATGGTAAGGGAAATATTTCGTAGAAATCGCTCTCTTGAGGCTCTGTCTTACATATTCCGTAAGGATATCCGTATCCCGCGTCGTTGGCGCATAATCGGCCAGGGTTTCCAGTATTGTCAGCAGATCTCTGATGGATATTCCTTCTTTTAACAGATTCTGCAACACTTTCTGTATTTCACCCAGTCCAAGCAGCTTGGGTACCAGTTCTTCCACCAGGGAAGAATTGTTCTCTTTTACGTTGTTGATCAGGTTCTGAACATCCTGTCTGGTAAGCAGCTCTGCAATATGCTGACGAATGATCTCTGTCAGGTGCGTAGCAATGATCGAGGGAGGATCTACTACTGTATATCCCAGACTCTCCGCACGTTCTCTCTGTCCTTCCGTGATCCAGATCGCCGGCAGGTGGAAAGAAGGCTCAAAGGTAGGGATTCCGGTGATCTCTTCCTCTACATACCCGGGATTCATGGCCATATAATGGTCAAACAGTATCTCTCCCTCACTGACCTGAATTCCCTTGATTTTAATAATATACTGATTCGGGTTCAGCTGAATATTATCCCGCAGTCGGATAATAGGTACCACCGTACCAAGTTCCAATGCTATCTGTCTTCGAATCATCACGACACGATCCAGCAGGTCACCACCTTGGTTCACATCCGCCAAAGGGATAATTCCGTAACCGAATTCCAATTCGATCGGATCCACCTGCAGCAGGCTGTTGACATTTTCCGGCTGTCGTATCTCCTCCGCAGCTGCTTCCTCACTGTCTACTTCCTGTTCAATCTTTGCCGTCTCAATCGTGCCCTCAATATTTCTCGCCACAATGATAAATACCAGGCCAAGACCCACGAACAGGATCGTGTTCAGTTGTGTCACAAATCCTAAAACAGCCAGCATGGTCCCTACCAGGTACAGTGCTTTCGGCACACCGAACAGCTGGCTTACCAACGTAGTGCCAAAGTCAGCATCCTTGCTTCCTTTGGTCACAAGAATACCGGTGGAAAGTGAAATCAGCAGAGAAGGGATCTGGCTTACCAGACCGTCACCAATGGTCAGGATCGCATATTTGTTCAGGGCCGCTGTAATATCCATTCCCTGCCTGGTCATTCCCATGATAATACCACCCACGATATTGATCGTGGTGATCAGAAGACCCGCTACCGCATCTCCCTTTACGTATTTTACAGCACCATCCATGGAACCGAAAAAGCTTGCCTCTTCCTGGATCTTCTCTCTGCGTCTCTTGGCTTCCGCATCCGTGATGGCTCCGGTATTCAGATCTGCATCAATTGCCATCTGCTTACCGGGCATTGCATCCAGAGTAAATCTTGCGGTTACTTCAGACACTCGCTCGGAACCTTTATTGATTACCATGAACTGGATCAATATCAGAATAATAAAGATGATAACACCGATGACCAGGTCTCCGCCGCCTACAAATTCACCGAAAGTCTCCACGACATTACCGGCATTACCGTCCCGCAGGATCAGTCTGGTGGATGAGGTGTTCAGTGCTATTCGGAAAATTGTTGTAAACAACAGCATGGTGGGGAAGAACGACATATCCAGCACTTCCTTGCTGAACATGGTAGCGAACAGAACCGTCAACGCAATGGAAATATTGATAGCCAGCAGTATATCCAGAAGCCAGGCCGGAATCGGTACAATAAACATGATAATGGCAGCCATGATATAAATTGCTACACCCACATCCGCTTTTTTCATTTTCATATGCACCTGACCTCCTTTCTGTCTTTCTGTAAATTCTTCTTAAGTTATATCTTCCCCTGCAGATGATATACAAATGCCAGCACTTCCGCCACTGCCTGATAAAGCTCCGGAGGGACTGCCTGTCCCACATCCACATTGGCATACAGCATTCTGGCCAGGGGTTTATTCTCTACGATTTCTATCTGATGGTCTCTGGCGATCTCTTTGATCTTAGCCGCCAGATAATCTTCTCCTTTAGCGATCACAATGGGAGCATCCGCCACCTCCGGATCGTATTTTATGGCAACCGCATAATGCGTGGGGTTCGTAATAACCACATCTGCCTGGGGGAGATTCTGCATCATTCTGCGCTGGGAGGCTTCCCGCATTCTCTGCCGGATACGGCCTTTGATCTGCGGATCTCCTTCCTGCTGCTTATATTCTTCTTTTACTTCCTGCTTGGTCATTCTCATGTCCCTGCTGAATTTTACCTTCTGATAGATAAAATCAGCTGCCGCAATGATCATGTAGATCAGTGATATTCTGATTCCGAGATCCGTCACCGTATTCCCGATCAGTTCGATCGCCTGCATCAGATCCAGATCATATAGCTGATACAACAGGGGCCATTTATTCTTCAGATAATTATAGCATATGTAAACGATCAGTCCAATCTTCAGGAGGGATTTGATCAGTTCTACCACTGAGTTGACTGAAAATATCCTCTTAAATCCGGACACCGGACTCATTTTGGAAAACTTCGGCTGCAATGTTTTTCCGGTGGGATGCCATCCTACCTGGACCACATCACTTAAAAAAGCAATCAGGAAACCGATCAGCAGAAGCGGTGCCATGATCACTACGGCTTCCAGCATCATTTTTCGGAATACCAGTGTGGTATCCTGTTGCGGCATATTGCCATGCCAGAACGTTACCACCTCGGGAATCTTCTCATAAATAACCGTAAAAACATTCATGAACTGATATCCCATATTTCCTACCCATAGTTTCAGTACCAGGAACACCGCCAGTAATCCAAGCCCATTAGCAACCTCACGGCTTTTGGCAACCTGTCCTTCTTTTCTGGCATCTGTTAATTTTTTCTCGGTAGCAGGTTCTGTCTTCTCCCCTCCCTGGCCTTCTGCGGCAAAGAATTGCAGATTATATTCTAAGCTCACATCATACCTCCGATAAAAGATACTACCATCTTCTTCATTTCCTGATACACAAAATCCGCTGCCCCAGGCAACATTCCGGCCGTAAGGAACAGGGCAGACAATCCCGCCAGCACCTTCAGCTGAATTCCCACCGCAAACATATTCATCTGCGGTGACACCTTGGCCAGCACACCTAAAATGGCATTTAACAGCAATGTCACACAAAAAATCGGCAATACAATGCGAAAGCCGATCAGAATATAATCATTCATAAATTCTATCATGGAGTTCAGCAGACTGTCCGCATGAAAAGTCACACCGTTTATGGGGATCAGCGTAAAGCTGTCTGCCAGCGCTCCAAACAGATAGCGGTACATTCCGGAAGCGATCAGCATCAACATAAAAGAATACTGATATAACACACCGGTGATACTGGTACTCTCTCTGGTAGCCGGATCCATCAGGGTTGCCATGGACAGGCCGGTCTCCATATCCGCAATGGATCCGGCGAAATTCACGATCGCCATGCAGATATTCGCGCCGAATCCGATCAGAAGTCCGGCAATTGCCTCTTTCATGACGATCACGGCATACTCCATCACCGTATCAAATACAACCGCATCTGCCGGTGTCAGTGTTTCATACAGCAGGATCGATGTAAAAAAACTGATACCGATCCGGATCCTGGCAGGAGTATCGTTCATTCCAAAATACGGTGCTATGTATACAAAACAGGATACCCTGACAAAAATCAATAAAAAATATTCAAGATCATATATCGAAAACGAAAAATCTATCATGAAGTCATCCCGTCACCTGTGTACATACTGGCTGAAACCCGACCAAAGCTGTACTGTGTATTCTACCATAGTATTCATCATCCAGCTGCCCAGCAGGATCAGCGTCAGGAAGATCGCTATGATTTTAGGTACAAATGTCAATGTCTGTTCCTGAATGGATGTCACCGTCTGAAAAATACTGATGATCAGACCCACGATCAAAGACACCAGAAGTACAGGAAGCGATACCTTGATGATCACATAGAGTGCATTATTAGTCATTTCAGATACTGCATCAATCGTCATAGTAACACCTCACCTTCCGATTAATAGAACGTCTGCACCAGCTGACCTATGATCAGTGCCCATCCATCTGCCAGAACAAACAGCAGTATTTTGAAGGGCATGGAAATCGTCGTAGGCGGCAGCATCATCATACCCATACTCATCAAGGTCGACGCCACTACCATATCGATCACAATGAAAGGAATATAAATCATAAATCCGATCCAGAATGCAGTACGCAATTCACTGATCATAAAACTCGGTACCAGCACGGAATTGGGAATATCCTCCAGGGTTCCATCCCACTCCAGTCCGGCGATATCCATAAAAAGTTCTACGTCCTTTACCTGTGTCTGCGGATACATGAACTCCCGCAAGGGAGCCATTCCTTTTTCCAGTGCTTCACTCTGGTCGATGGTTCCCGCTTCAAACGGCTGGATCGCCTCTTCATTGATTCTCGTAATGGTAGGCTCCATAATAAAAAATGTCAGGATCAATGCCAGACCGATCAGGATCTGATTGGGCGGTGCCGTCTGCGTATTCAATGCCGATCTGGTAAAGTGCAGCACAATGATGATCCTGGTAAAAGAGGTCATCATAATGATAATGGTCGGTGCCAGTGCAATCAGTGTCAGAGTGATCAGAATTCTCAGTGCTCCATTGATCTGACCGTTCCCATTATTGTAGGTAATGCTGACCGTATTGGCTGTATTCAACGACCCTACTTCCTCATGGGTAGTCGCCGTTCCGGCAGGATTGATCACTGTGGAGACCTCCGTGTCTCCCGTAAGATGTCTTTCCGAAGCCTGTGCCTTTATCGGTACGCAAATACACAATATGCCCACCGTGACCAGCAGGCATACCATATACGTTGCAATCTTAAATTTATTACTCCAGTTAATGATCTTGTTCTTCATTCTCTTTCTTAGCCGCACGTTTCAATAACTCCCGGAAGCCAGAAGTATTATCTGTTGTTGTCTTGTCCTTCAGCTGCCCGGCAGGAATTTCTCCCAGATTTGTTACGGTATCTTTGCAGACCGCAATCGCAAAATAGCTTTCGCCAATGCGAACCAACTGGATATATTTGTTGTTGGCGATCCGGACGGTCTCCAATACTTCAATATTCCCCGCTGCACCCTGCTGCTTCTGATATCCGGCAATCCATTTTGTCACCAGCGCAGTCACCGCCAGTACCGCCACAAAGATCAACAGCACTGTGATGAATTGCGCATAACTGTCTGTTTTTCCGGTAAGTATGATCATTAGCCCACTACCTTTTTCACTGCTTCAATAACACGCTCAGCCTGGAAAGGCTTTACAATGAAGTCCTTGGCTCCGGCCTGAATGGACTCAATAACCATTGCCTGCTGTCCCATAGCGGAACACATAATTATTTTTGCTCCGCCGTCGATCTTTTTGATCTCTTTCAATGCCTGGATTCCATCCATCTCAGGCATAGTGATATCCATAAGTACCAGATCAGGATTTACCTCTTTGAACTTTTCCACTGCCTTCAATCCGTTTTCTGCTTCTCCTGCCACATTATAACCGTTCTTGGTCAGAATATCCTTGATCATCATTCTCATAAATGCTGCATCATCACAGATTAAAATATTTTTAGCCATTTAATTTTCCTCCGTTTATTTGGTCTGTTCTCTGCCTACTTTATAATCTCCGTAATTCGTACGCCAAAACTCTCTTCAATTACAACAACTTCTCCCTTGGCTACGAACTTGCCATTCACCAATACGTCGATCGGCTCACCGGCAATACGGTCAAGCTCTATGATCGTTCCCGGAGAGAAGTCCAGAATATCGGATATGGATTTTGTCGTTCTGCCAAGCTCCACCGTTACTTCCAGTGGAACATCTTTGATCAGTCCGATATTCTCCTGTCCGGTAGTGCCCATATTGTCATTCGAAAAGCTCTGGAACTGCGCAGGCTGTACATTCACATTCTGTCCCGGCATTCCCATCATGCCCATCTGGTTCATGCTGTTCATGCCCATGTTGCCCATCTGGTTCATGCCGTTCATGCCCATATTGCCCATCTGGTTCATGCCGTTCATGCCCATGCTGCCCATCTGGTTCATGCCATTCATGCCCATGTTACCCATCTGGTTCATGCCATTCATGCCCATGTTGTTCATCTGGTTCATGTCATTCATGCCCATGTTGTTCATCTGGTTCATGTCATTCATGCCCATGTTACCCATCTGGTTCATGCCGTTCAGATTCGTATTGTTCATCTGCGTCTGATTATCAGTACCCGGTGCAGGAATCTGCGCTGTGGTATCGGTATCATTCTCCGGCTGTGCAGGCTTTTTCTCTGTCACTTCATCAATGTTAGCCATCTGCGTATTGATAAATGTCTCTACCAGCTTACGGGCAAAATCTATGGGATACAGCTGCATGATAGTGCTGTCCACCAGATCATCAATCTGCATGCGAAAAGAGATCTTTACAAAAGTACCGCCCAAAAATGGAGAAATTTCTTTGCCGTCTTTTACTTCTGTCAGGTCGAACAGGGAAGACTCAGGCGGGCTGATGTCGATCACCGTCTGCAGCAGCGTAGATAGTGAGGTGGCTGCTGATCCCATCATCTGATTCATTGCCTCGGAGATTGCACTCAGATGCAGCTCTCCCAGTTCTCCTTCTGTATTGGTACCGTCACCGCCCATCATCAGGTCGGTGATCACTTTTACATCATGCTCTTTTAAAACCAGAATATTGGTGCCGTCCAACCCCTGTGTATACTTGATCTGAATAAATACGCAGGGCTTCTCGTAAGTATCCAGCAGGGTCTTCCATGTGGCCAGTGTAACCACCGGAGTGGTAATATTTACTTTGCGGTTTACCAGTGAATATAATGTAGTGGCGGAAGAACCCATGCTGATATTGGCTACTTCACCAATGGCATCCTTCTCCACATCCGTCAGTCCCTCTTCGTCTCCGACAGTCGGTGCCACATCTTTCACATATCCATTATCCGTATTTTCAGCCGAGCTGCTGTCCTGAGGTGTCTCCGGCGATGCACCGCTGTCCGCGGTGTCCGACAGATCCATGCCTTGCAGCAGGGCATTTATCTCATCCTGAGATAACATCCCATCCATCGTTACTCCTCCTCTCTGATCACCGATGTGATCTGAACAGCATACGAATCTTTCTCTGTACCCGGTAATGCTGTGAACTTCTTAATATTGCCCACATACACTTCCATATCGGTATCCACTCTGGAATCCAGTCGAATACAATCTCCAACCTGCAGATTCAGAAAATCGCTTACTGAAATTGCGCTCTTGCCCAACACCGCTTTAATGGGAACATCCACTCTGCGGATCATGGATTCAATGTACTCCTCGTAGTGTTCATCATGGTTCTCCTGCATTGTGGAGAACCAATATTTGGTGTTCAGTTTATCCATCACATCTTCCAGTGTAAAGAAAGGAAGACAGATATTTAACATTCCTTCTACATCCCCGATTTTCATATTCAGGGTTACAATGGCGATCATATCACTGGGAGCGATCACCTGTGCAAACTGGGGATTCGTCTCTAGCCTGCTTAAAACCGGCGAGATATCAAGGACATTCTTCCAGGGTTCCCGCAGTAACTGTGTGAACATGATCAGCAGCTTCTGCAGTATTGTCAACTCTATATCTGAAAATTCCCTGCTTTTTTCCAAAGGCTGTCCGCTGCCTCCCAGCATACGGTCAAGCATGGCATAGCACAGATTGGTTGCTATCTCAATAATGATATTGCCGTTAAGTGGTGCAAAATTAATAATACCGAGTACCGACGGATTTGATAGTGCATTGGAGAATTCACTGAAAGTAACCGTCTCGGAACTTGCAACCGATACCTGTACGTTTTTACGCAGATATACCGGCAGGTTTGTCGATACCAGTCTGCTGTAATGTTCAAATATAATCTCCAATGTTCTTAAGTGTTCTTTGGAGAATTTGGTGGGACGACTGAAGTCATAATTTTTAACCTGCTTCTCATCCTCACCCTGAATCTGATCCACATCCAGATCTCCGTCCGACAATTGTTTCAAGAGATTATCAATTTCGCTTTGTGAAAGTATATCACTCACAGGCCCCCACCTCCTGTCATCTTATTTTTGTGGTTCATCAGCCGAATTTCACTCCACTGATTGCAACCTTATAGATGAAGTCGGATTGGAACAGATCCTGCACAGACTTCAGGATTTCCTCTTTTAAACTTTCCATATCCTCTCTGCACTCATCTTCCGTATGTGCGGAAACCGTAGCGGTAATGGCATCCTTGATCAGATTTTCATAGCCGGACAGTGTCTCACTGTTTCCGTAGGTCTTATAATCCTTGCTCTTTTTATTGATAGACAGCGAAACATCAAAAATAATATAATCCTGCTCAGCTCCCGCCTCACTCTTCAGAGGGATCGTCATAGAATCCGAAATATTATATACTTCTGTATCCGTAAGAGCAACACTCGTCGTTCCCTCTGCTCCCGGAACCGTCAATTCCAGATTCATGGCTGTCGTAATATTATCCACCAGCTGTGCCGTCTTCTTATTCGTTCCCACAATGCTTACCAGCATAACACCGGTCAACGCAATATTCACGATAAGTAGTGCCAGGATCAGCACTGTCATCAGATTTTTCTTCATGTTATTCTGCTTCCTTTCCCTGTCTGACTTAATTTGCCGCAGAAGGATTATATATTCTGATTTCTACCCTTCGATTCTTACTTCTGCCCTCTTCTGTGGAATTGTCTGCCACGGGGGTGCGGTCTCCCATTCCCGCATGTCGGAGATTTGCAGGATTCAGTGAAGTATTGTCCACAAGGTAATAAAATACAGATAGTGCACGTGCACTGCTCAATTCTTCGTTATCAGCGAACCTCGCACTATGTATCGGAACATTATCCGTATGTCCCTCAATTTCAATTACAGAATCACTGCCATATCGTTCCAGGATCACTCCCACTTTGTCCAATACTGTCTTGGACTGTTCCTTCAGGGAATCGCTTCCGGAATCAAATAAAAGAGCTCCCTTCATAGAAAGCTGTACATATTGCGCTGTGAAAGATACATCCACCTGATCCGCCAGGCTGTCCTCATTTACAGCTTCCTGTACCATTTCGGACAGTTCTTCATTGCTTTGAAGATTTTTCTCATTCAGTGCCTCCTGCAGTGCCTCTGTGCTGTCATATTTCTCATAATTGTCGGAATCCGTTTCACTGTCCGCATTTCTTCCGGCATTACTGATATACTCATCCAGATCATTCAGCTGGCTGACGCCGTTACTGATCAATATTCCTTCACCTATGGCCGTAGAGCCGGCGTTAAAAATACTAAAAGCACTGTTAGACATTGCCGCAGCCATTTCATCCCATTTGTTGGCATCAATAGATGACATGGAAAACAGCATGACAAAGAAGCACAGAAGCAAATTCATCAGGTCACTGAAAGTGGCCATCCATGCCGGTGAACCAGCAGGTGGATCTTCAGGCTTACGTTTTGCCATTAAGCTTCACCCCCCGCTTCTCCTTCTTCATCTGCACTTGTTCTGTCCTTCGGAGGAAGGAATGACTTTAATTTCTCCTCAATGACACGGGGATTTTCACCTGCCTGTATGGACAAAAGTCCCTCGATCATGACTTCCTTCTGCTGCATCTCTATCGCATTATCCGCTTTTAATTTATTGGATACCGGCGTACAGATCCAGTTAGCCAGCAGGGATCCGTACAATGTAGTGATCAGTGCAACCGCCATGGCAGGTCCCAGTGTGGACGGATCATCCATATGATACAGCATATCTACCAGACCGATCAAGGTACCGATCATACCCCATGCAGGGCCCATGGCCGCCAACGTATCCCAAAAGCCAATCGTATCCTTATGTCTGCCTTCCACGCTCACCAGTTCCGTCTCCATAATCGCACGTACCAATTCGGGATCGGTTCCATCGACGATCAAAAGAATTCCTTTCTTCAGAAAAGGTTCATCCAGGTCGGCTGCTGCTTCTTCCAACGAAAGCAGGCCTTCCTTACGTGCCACATTGGAAAGCTCTATGATCTTACCGATCATATCCGAAGTATTCAGTATGGGCGCTTTGAAGATCAGTGTGAAAGATTTCAAACCAGCTATGTAATTCTGCAAACTCACGGACATGAGGGTACAGGAAAATGCTCCGCCAAAGGTGATGATTGCAGAAGCCGGATCCAGATATTCACCGAATCCCCCCACACCTGCGGAACTTATGATACCAAATACCAACATAAATAATGCCAGCAATATACCGGCTAAAGAAGCTATATCCACTTAAATCACCTGACATTCTGCCTTATCTTGCAAAAATATCCTTTCTGTATAATATTACAAGATTTTTTATTTCTTGTCTACTTTCTTTTACAATAATTTTCTTCCCGGTGGTCAGTGTCAGCACTGTATCAGGGGTCTCTTCTACCAGTTCGATCAGGTCCGGATTCACCAATACCTTGATTCCATTGATCTTCGTGACTTCGATCATATTACCGTCTCCTATTCTGCCCTGCGGATTTAACAGGATTATTTGTAATGATGTAGTACTTTTTTCCCTTGATGTTTTATATACACAAAAGGGACAGGCTTCTATCCTATCCCCTTATGCAGTCAAATTATTTTTTACGATTTCTTAACGCTTCAGATTGGTCAGTTCCTCAAGCAGTGTGTCGGACACGGTAATGATACGGCTATTCGCCTGGAATCCTCTCTGTGTGGTGATCATCTCGGTAAACTCAGACGACAGATCTACGTTACTCATCTCCAGCTGACCGGTGGACATGTATCCGCCGCCTGCAGTGATATCTACGCCGATACCGTCGAATTCACCGGAGTTCAGTGTTGCGGAGTAGAGATTATCGCCCTCCTTCTCCAGGCCGGAAGCATTGGCAAAGGCTGCTGTGGCGATCTGTCCGAGCAGCTTAGTCATACCATTGTCATAGCTTGCGTAGATCATGCCATCCTTCTGGATGGATACACCGATCATATCTCCCAGACGACGTCCGGTTCCCAGACCATCCAGATCACCGCTGGTGGCACCAATGGTGGAAGTACCCTTGTTGTCGTAGTTGGTACATTCGGACAAGTCGATGGTAATATTGGAGAAATTGCCCATGGTAGCCGGAAAATTCAATGTCGTGGAAAGATTTGTCGTACTGTTATTGATACTTTGTAATTTACCATTATCCTTATCAAATACAACCTTTGCACCGTCAAACTTTCTTCCGGTCATAGTAAGTTCTTCGTTCTTGACTTTCGGCAGAATATCATCTCCCGTCATGTTCTTGGACATATTTTCCAGTATTTTCTGCACAGTGACCTGACCGGCATTTCCCGTAGTATACAATTTTAAAAATTCATCCGTAGAGCCTTCATAACCATATGCCTTGGCAATGGCATCAAGATTCTTTTGTACTTCTTCTGCTTTATCTTGATCAGTTATGAGTGCACCGTTGTTAAATATTTTATCAAGTTCTGCTACTGTTTCCGGAGGTGTCGCTGTTGTCTGCAGCGTTTTTGTAGCATCATCCCATTTATAGGAGTCTGTATTTAATGAAAGTTTAGAGCTTAAGGTCTGTTCCAGGTTCTGCTCTCCGAATGTAATACCTGAGATATCCATTTCCTTTCCGGTGGAATCCAGAATCTTATTCAATTCCATACTGTACTCATTGGTTTTATCACCGCCGGACTGCTTAAAGGTGAACTTTGCAGTGTAGCTGTAACCTCTTGCATCGAAGAAATTCAGGTTCACGGTCTTGCCGTTGGCGCTGGTAACATCCTTGTCATTCTGATCCAGGATTCCGGAGATATTTGCTTTTGTGGTAGCCTCAGGGGGATAGGTCATATTCGCAGCACTCATAATACGCAGTGCAGTTACGGTATCCTGCTTGATGTTGCCTGTAGTCTCATCCACGCTCCAACCCATAACATTGTAACCGGTGCTGGTCATTGCCAGGTTGCCGGCACCATCTACATAGAAAGAGCCGTCTCTGGTGAAGAAATTCTCGGAGCCGTTGCTGACTACGAAGAAGTTGTCTCCGGTGATCATGATATCAAAGGGGTTACCGGTAGACTGCGCAGAACCCTGCGTGGTAATGGCAGTATTGATAGCACCTGCCTTAACGCCCAGACCGATCTGTTTGGCATTGGTACCGCCGACGCCGGTGGTAGCGTTGGCACCGCTGGCCTTCTGTGTGGTCTGGCTCATCAGTTCACTGAAAGTCATGGAACTGGATTTGTAAGCTGTTGTGTTGACGTTGGCAATATTATTACCGATTACGTCCATTCTGGTCTGGTGTGTTTTCAGTCCTGCTACACCAGAATACAATGATCTCATCATAGTGCTTGTTCCTCCTGTGTTCGGAACCGTACTCTTTCTCTGTCATTCAAAAGAGTGTAACCTCCGTTAAGGTCCGGTCTACATAATTACGGCTCCGTTAATATTTGTAAATACATTTTCTTCGGTTTCTCTGCTATCCATCGCAGTGACTACGGTCTTATTGGGTACATTCACAATAAATGCCAGATTGTCTACGATCACCAGAGAATCCCTGATTCCCTTCTGTCCCGCTTTTTGCGCTCCGTCGTTCAAGCGTTCCAGCTGTGCATCGGTCAATTCAATGCCTCTGTCTGCCAGCCGCACCGTAGCATGTTTGGAAAATTTCAGTTGCTCGTTACTTTTGCTCTGTAAGATTTCCTGAAATGATACCAGATTTTCCTGTGCTGCTTTTACGGTCTTACGACTGTTGTTTAAATACTGATTTGCCAGCTGGTCAATGGACAGAAAACTGTTTTTCTGAATATCCATATTCAAACACTCCTCTGCGTCAGCCGCTTACTTACTGTTCTATGCTTCTTCGGTACCCTCTGTCTTCTCCGTACTCTCGGGATCCTTGTCTTCGGCTTTTTCTTCCGCCTCACGGATCTCCTTCAGTCTCTCGATGTACTTATTCAGACTGGTTACGGTATCTTTGGCCAGGAAGGATTTCTCATAATCACTCATCTTGTTGTATTCCTTCTCCAGCTCATCAATATTCTCACCATCCGTAGAATCAATGCCGTTTACATTAGGAAGCTTGTTCAGCTTTACCGTAAAGTTATAAGCCTTGTTATACGCATCCAGGTAATCCGCGTCCACAATGGAATCCAGGTCATCAATGGAATATTTCTGTTCATTAATATAGAGATACGCCTTATTGTTCTCGTATGCTACATAATCCACCTTTCCCTGTACCAGCTTGGTCTCTCCGGAGGATGTAGTTGTCTTAATGTAGACCTCCTTGCCTACCAGTGCGCTTGCCCTCTGCAGATCCATGCTGCTGGACATATTCTGCATCTGCTCTACCTGTGAGAACTGTGCATACTGGGATATGTACTCGGTGTTGGATGTGGGTTCCAGCGGATCCTGATACTTCATCTGCGCTACCAGGAGCTGTAAAAATGCTTCCTTGTCCATCCCGCTATTGCTTGATTTTGTGGAATTTTTCACAGAAGTCTGCGATGCAGTCTCTACGATCTTACCGTTTTCCACGGGTGCAACCAATGCCATTTTCTTTCTCCTTTCTGTTATTTTTTATGCGGTGAAATCAACCGTATTGCCGTTCGCCGACATTATATCCGCTGCGATCCGGTCTTCTTCCGTCTGAGGCTCGTCCTCTGCGAATGCTGTGTTCAGGTTGATTCTGCGGGTGCGTCTTCTGCTTACCCCGGCTCCGCTCTCCTGATCACTCTGATTGCCTCTACCCTGTTCCAGGTTCTGTTCAAACGGATGTGTCTGTACCGTCACTTCAATAGCCTCTACTTTTACGCCCTGTTCCGCGAAGCTTTCCTTCAGCTGAACCATCTGGCTTTCCAGTGCAGCTTTTACGGTTTCATTTTGTGTAATAAAGTTCGCCGTAACCACACCGTTCTTCGATGCTACCTGTACGTGAAGCGTTCCCAGACTTTGCGGATGAAGCTGCATTTCCAGATCGGAGCTGTCCGCCTTTACAGAGACTTTCATGTAATCCATGATCTGGCGCATGATATCCTGTGTATCCGTCGTTTGTGTTCCTTCTGTCTGTGATGCCTGCTGCAATCCGGAGAGGAAATTCTCTTCCTTCAGATTCTGTAACAACAGATTGCCCTGCTGTCCCGCTGTCTGGCTCTCATGTCTGTTCCCTGAATCTTTTGTTTTCTCTTCCTGTGTATTCTGTACCGGTGCCTGTATTTTCTCCTCCGGTTCCTGCTCCACTGTCGGAAGTTCCACATCACTCTGTGATCTCTCTGCCGCATCTGTGGCATGCTCTTCCACTTCCACCGTGATCACAGGTTCCTCTGTCACTACTTTAGTGACTGCATCCTGCCATTTTTCCGGTGTCAGCTGCAGTTCTTCCTGTGCCTGTCCCGTCAGATCCTTCTGCAGATCCAGGATGCTTTTTACATTTCCATACAGCTCTTCATCGGTAAGTAATGCAAAAGAATCCTCCGCTCCGCTGACTGCCATCAGCAATTCGTTCAGCTGTACAGGATCCATCAGGTCTGTCTCTGTCATACCCAGTTCATCCATGACTCCCTGTAATTCTTCTTCACTGACCGAAAAGGTATCTGTGATCTGTCCGATCAGGTTCTGTACGATGGTTCCCAGGACTTCCTGGACTTTTTCCAGATCTTTGGCGTCACCATCCTCTGCTTTGACATCTGACTTTTCCTGTGTTCCGGCGAGGTGATCCCGCTGTCTGTCACCGGCCCGTAATGATTGACCGCGTCTGACATCGTTACGTCCGTCGGTCGTGCGTCCACCGTTTCCGGTCGTCTGCGCATTGTTCTGGGTCTTATTCCACACTGCCTGGAAACCGGTTCCGGCATTCTGTTTCGCTACTGTGACCATATCCCGGATCTGTACATTGCCGTCGTTGCCCACACCTTTAATCGTTGTGCCTGCCATGTTCTTTTCTCCCTCCTTTCCCAGGTCCTTTGGCTGCCGGATGGCAGTCTTAACCCTGTAATGATACTACAAATCTTTTATCGGATCTTTCCGCTTTTTTCTTAAGACTCAGGGTCCATAATTTTCGTGATCTTTGCTGCCACTTCAGAATTCATGGCACCCAGGATCTTACCCCTGTCCTCCGCACTCATCACTTTCAGAATACGGGCCGCCAGATCCAGATTATTAGTCATCTGCTCAAAAATAGCCGCTGCCTGCTTCGGTTTCATTGCAGAATATGCTGCCGCATAATCCTGTATCTCCTGACTCTCTTCCAACTGTGTCACTACCTGCTTATAAATATATTCGGCAGTAGCGGGATCCATGGATTCATAATATTTTTTATATTCTTCCGCACCCGGTCCCTTATCGGAATAGACTACCTCATCATAGAATTCTTTCTGAATCCGCTGGAATTCCACCTGCTGATTCTCGAATTCCTTAAGTCTCAGCACCTCAGCTTTCAGCTGATCCAGTTCTTCCTCCTTTGCTGCAGATGCCGTCTGCGCCTGCTCCAACTGCAGCTCCAGACTCTTAATCTGATCCACCGCATCCTCTAGACTGGTATAGCCACCGTAGGCACTGCCATCCGTAGTCTCTGTTATGGAGTTAGCCGGGAGAATTTTGTTCAGCACAGGCACATCCTTGAGAATGGGAGTCACCACAGAGCTTCCGAATCCCCCGATATCCAGCTTGATGATCGCGCAGATTACAGCCATCCAGAGTAGCACGATCAGTATGGTCGCTCCGAAGGTCAGAAGGCTGTTGCCTTCGCTCCCATCATCCAGAGCATCTTCCTGTTTTGCGATTTCTTTTGCCCGGCGCTTTGCTTCCTTGCGCTGTGCCTGCTGTTCTTTCTTCAGTTTTTTCTTTTCTTCCGCCAGCTGTTTTCTCTCGTTATCCGTTGTCTGCTCTTCCGGAGTCTTTTCTCTTGCCATTATGTCCTCCCGTTGTCTCAATCCGCCTGCCGGCTTTTCTGTCCGTAAGTATAACTGGTCAGTTCATCGATTGCTTTACTTTCCGCATGATTTTCTTCCTGCAAAAAAGCCTCGAATGCTTTTTCTCTGAGGGTTTCATGCATTTTTCTCTCTTTCATGGCTTCTGTCATTCGTTCTCTGGCAGCCTCCACATTTTCTTTGGCTTTATCCACCCGGATGCACTGCGCAGCCACCAGACTGTCCATTTTTAAAAGTGCTTCCTTGTTCTCTTCAATGGCCAGCAGATCCAGTTTTCCCTGCAACAGACCACCGGATTCTTCTTCGTATTCCCGTTTTCGCACCTTCAGACGTTCCAAATGTTCGATTTCCACATTCAATGCAGTCTGTGCCATACCAAATTCCTGTTTGGCCTGTGTTTCCATTTTTTCTTTGATATTCAGGATGTTCTGCAGGGAATATCTGAACTTTGCCATTTATCTCACTCCTGATTTGCGAACAGGTCTTCCAACATCTGTACCGTCTCTTCAAAGGTAAATTTCTCCTCCGTGCCCTGACACAGGAAGCTGTTCACATCATCGATCTTCGAGATGGCATAGTCAATGTTCGGGTTACTGCCCTTTTTATAAGCGCCGATATTGATCAGATCTTCCGCTTCATTATAGGTGGCCAGTACATTTTTGAGTTTGTTGGCCGCCTGCTTATGCTCTTTGGCTGCGATCTGGCTCATACATCTGGAAATGCTCTGTAAAATGTCAATCGCCGGGTAATGATTTTTGTGTCCCAGCTTTCTGTCCAGCATAATATGACCGTCCAAAATACTTCTCGCTGTGTCCGTGATAGGTTCGTTGAAATCGTCGCCATCTACCAGGACGGTATACAATCCCGTAATGGATCCCACCGCAGCTCTGCCCGCCCGCTCCAACAGCTTAGGCATTTCCGAGTACACGCTGGGGGGATAGCCTCTGGTCACCGGAGGTTCTCCGCTGGCCAGTCCGATCTCTCGCTGTGCCATGGAAAAACGGGTCAATGAGTCCATCATCAGCAGGACATCCTTTCCCCGGTCTCTGAAATATTCCGCAATAGCAGTGGCCGTCTTGGCAGCCTTGTTCCGCTCCAATGCCGGTCTGTCGGAAGTCGCCACGACTACTACCGATCTGCGCATACCTTCCTCACCTAAGTCTCTCTCTATGAATTCCCGGACCTCTCTGCCGCGCTCACCGATCAGCGCAATGACATTAATATCTGCCTTGGTATTTCTGGCAAACATACCCATCAACGTAGACTTTCCGACACCGGAACCGGCGAAAATACCGATTCTCTGCCCCTTACCAACCGTGATCATACCGTCCACTGCCTTTACCCCCAGGGGTAATACCTGGTCGATAATCGCTCTGGACATAGGGTCCGGCGGTGCCGCCTCTACCGGATATGCCACGCCTGTAATCATGTCTCCATCAATGGGGATTCCCAGTCCGTTTACCGTCTTGCCCAAAAGCTTCTCACTTACCGTAACTGTCAGGGGGTCTCCCGTATTTTCCACCACACAGCCGAGACCGATGCCATCTACCGAATCGTAGGGCATAAGAAGAGTCTTCTTATCACGAAATCCCACAACCTCAGCCATAATGGGTTTTGCCCCTTCCGTTTCCGGCAGGATCCTGCACAGATCCCCCAGCTTGGAATCCGGACCGGCCGACTCAATCGTCAGACCTACCACATTTACCACTTTTCCCAGTTTCCGGTAAAAAGTCTTATCTGCTAATTTATTATATTTTTCAAAATCTATGTTCTTAATGACCATTTATCAGCCTTCGTAGGATAATAATTTTAATTTCTGACGCAGTTCGGACAGCTGCGTTCCCAGTCCGCAGTCAAAAATACCGCCCTCTGTCTCGATCAGGCACTCGCCCTTTCCGAGGGTAATGTCTTTCACGATCTCCACGGTTGCATTCGGCGCAACCGCACCGGCGGAAATCTGCTTTTTCTGCATACTGACATAAGGGTAATCTTCTTTGGACACATGAATCAGAAAGCTTCTGTTATCCTCTGATTTCCGCATGGTAGTGGAGATCAGATAACACAGAACCTCCCGGTAGGAATGCAGGTCTACATGAAAAATATGCTCATAAATTCCGGTGATCGTGTCCACAAATTCAGGTTCCAGCTCGTCCAGCCGCTTCTGGTATTCTGCTTCCAGTCCCGCCGTTTTCTTCTGATATTCTGCTTCTCGTGCAGCCTCTGTACGATCTGCTTCCGCCTGTGCTTCCTGCTGTCCCTGTCTTCTGGCCGCTTCCTGTATGTCTGCCCGCTCTGCTTCCGCCTGTGATCTGGCATCCTGCAAAATACTTTCTGCCTGTGCCCTGGCATCTTCTACGATCTTCTGTGCTTCCGCCTCCGCATCTTCCTTAAGCTTCTGAAGATCTTCTCCTGCTTTGATCACATTGCCGGAAGGAGTGAAATCTGTTTCCTCTTCCTCCGGATCTGTCACCGGTGCTTCCACTTTGTCCGATGCCAGGCCGGACACAAACCCCGTATTACTTTCCTTCTGCATTTTGGCAGACAGCTCCCTGATACGTTTTGCTACCAGTTCATTGGTATCTATCACTCTTGCATCGTCTTCCGAAAGCTTTGTAAATCCCTTTTTTAAAAGATTACTAGACAACGATCTCGTCACCTCCGCCTCTGGAAATGATGATCTCACCGGAATCCTCCAGCTTACGGATAATATTGACAATCTTCTGCTGTGCTTCTTCTACATCCTTCATACGTACAGGACCCATAAATTCCATATCTTCCTTGATCATAACCACCAGACGCTTGGACAGATTGTTGAAGATCGCATTCTGTACCTGCTCGTTGGCACCCTTCAGTGCCACTGCCAGATCATTGTTGTCCACGTCACGCAACACACGCTGAATTGCTTTGTCGTCCAGTAAAAGGATATCCTCGAACACAAACATTTTTTTGCGGATCTCGTCTGCCAGTTCCGGTTCTTCGATCTCCAGAGTCTCCATAATGTGTTTCTCGGTACCACGGTCTACCGTATTCAGAATATCTACCACTGCATCGACACCACCGATAATGGTGTAGTCCTGGTTCACCAGACTTGCCAGCTTGGATTCCAGTACCTTTTCCACTTCTTTGATAACATCGGGACTGGTACGGTCCATGACAGCAATACGTCTTGCCACTTCTGCCTGACTGTCGGGAGGCAGTGCAGATATGATCAATGCTGCCTGACTGGGAGACAGATAGGACAAAATCAGCGCGATGGTCTGCGGATGCTCATCCTGGATGAAGTTGATCAGCTGGCTGGCATCGGTCTTACGCACAAATTCGAAAGGCTTCACCTGCAGGGACGCAGTCAGTTTTCCGATAACATCCATCGCCTTGTCGGAACCCAATGCCTTTTCCAGCAGTTCTTTTGCATAGTTGATACCGCCCTCGGCAATATACTGCTGTGCCAGACACACCTCGTAGAATTCATTGATCACTTCTTCTTTTACCTGAGGTGTGACACTCCTGGTATTAGCAATCTCCAGTGTCAGTTCTTCAATTTCTTCTTCTTTTAGATGTTTAAAAATCCCGGCCGATCTCTCCGGTCCCAATGCGATCAGAAGAATTGCCGCTTTCTGCAATCCCGATATTCCGCCTTCTGCTTTTGTTCTTGCCATGTTTACTCCGTTTCCTAGTTCCAGTCTTCGTTCAACCAGTTACGCAACAGCGCCGCTGCCGACTCCGGATTCTCATCTACGAATTTCTCAATCATTTTACGTGTCTCGGACTTAGATTCCACATCAATATCTTCCAGCTCTGTCTCAGGAGTGGACTGCAGCATATTCTCCACAGATACCTCCTCTTCCTGCTGTACTGTCTGTCTGGTACGCATACTGTGCAATACTACAAATACGAGTAATCCCAAGATCAGGATCAGCATCACCACACTCAGCACATTCTGCCAGCTGACCGGTGTGCTCTCCTTATCATAAAAGATCGGACTTTCATAAGCAATGATCGTAATATTGCTCTCACTGATCCCCGTAGCATTGGCTACCAGACTGTACATATCGGAATCCACATCCAGTTTGGTATCCGCACTGTTCTGGGTTTTGTATTCGTCCCAGGTAGTACCGTCCAAAAGTCCCTGTCTCTTGACATCCTCATAATGGATCTCTTTATAGGTAATTGCAGCAATGGATATGGAGGAATTGGTATAATTGATCCCTCCCGCCGGTGTCACCTTATCGGTAATGGACTCATTCGGCAGATAATCCCTGCTGGTCTCAGAAGTCGAGGAAGAGCTGTTATTGCTGTCCGGGGATACATAAGTGGTATTCCCGCTTTCCCCATTGGAGGTGGTACCCGGAACACCTCCGCCATCATTGGTGTTCTCACTCTCATAAGTCTCCTCATGAGAAAGCATACCTTCATCTCTTCCGGAATTTGCATAATATTCTTTTACTGTCTCCTTATAATCGGAGAAATCCATACTCAGATGGCTGGTCACTGCCGCATCGTTATACTGCTTGGTTCCCAACAGCACCTTTTTTACCTGATTGGCGATCATGGATTCTGCCTGGTTCTGTAATTCCTGCATGGAATTGGCAATGCCTGCGGATGTGTAATCGTCACCGCCTGCAAACAGCAGATTGGAATCAGTATCCATAATGGTAATATTCGCCGTGGTATCATTCCGCAGCCATGTAGCAACACACTTTGCCAGCGCTGCTGCATTCGCGGATGTAAACGTACCATCCAACTCCAGCTGGATGAACGCAGATGCTTCTTCGTTCTGTGCCGCCAGCGTTCCATTATCCTTCGGGAAGCTTAAATGTACCTTGGCCGATTTTACAGCGCTCTGTGCCTCGATCGTCTGTGTAATATACTGCTCCAGATAGGAATTGTAGAGTCTCTCCTTATCGGTAGCGGTCGTAGACATGCTGTTCCCCAGATAATCATTCAGATTCAGGGCATCCGGTACATATCCGGCAGATCCGAGAGCCAGGTTAGCCGCACTCTGCTGGCTGCTCTCTACATCGATCTTCAGTCCGTCATTGGATTCTCTATGTGCGATCCCGGCACTGTCCAGCGTATCTATGATTTCTGACGCCTGTGCGGTAGTCTCGCAGGTAACCAATCGTACATACTGTGGTTTGCTCATGACATACATGATGATCGCAAATGCAAAGATCACAACCGCAGCAGCTCCGATAATGATGCTCTTCTGTCTGGTTGTGAACTTATTCCACCATTCCAGTATTTTCGCAGGTATTTCTTTTAATTTGTCTGCCATTGCAGCTCTCTCCTCTTACGTCAAGTATAAAAAGGTATGATTTAGATCTGAATCTGCATCAATTCCTTGTAGGCTTCCATCACCTTATCGCGGATGGCTACGGTATACTGCAGTGCCGTAGAAGCCTTTTCCATGGCAATGGTAAGGTCATGTGTGTTGTCCGTCTCACCCAGTGCGAACCGGATCTTCTCATTTTCGGCATCTGAGAGATAGCTGTTGGTCGTCTTCACATTGTCGATTGCTGTGTTGAGAAAAGTCTCGAACATCGTTCCTTCCGCCTTCTTCTCCTTCTCCGCAAGCATTCCTGTCAGAGAGGTGGGAGACACCGTGGCTGTTCCGTTTACATTATTTAAAGCAGTAATCGCAGAAATATCCATTTTATAAACCATATCCTTCCTTACGTCGTATATTCCGGTTCGTTATGCAATGGGCCGTTATCCGGATCCGTCAGCTTACTGACCGATCTCCAGTCCTTTCAGTGCCATGGATTTGCTGGCATTAAACGCCGTGGAATTCGCCTCGTAAGATCTGCTGGCATCGATCAGATCCGTCATTTCCGTGACAATATTCACATTCGGATATGTCACATATCCATTCTCGTCCGCATCCGGATGGGCAGGATCGTATACCATATTCATCTCCGTAGTGGTATCCTCGAAGATCTGGCTGACCTTAACACCGCTTCCGGAGTAGCCGCTGCTTACATTATGCAGCACCTGGCTGAAGGTCTGCTGCGGATTCTTCTGCTGGAACGTAACGATTTTGCGGCGATACGGCGTACCATCCTCGGTTCTTGTGGTATTGGCATTGGCAACATTTTCGGAGATCACGTCCATACGCAGTCTCTGTGCTGTCAGTCCGGATGCCGTAACATCAAATGCTGAAAACATACTCATACGCTAATCCCTCACTTCATCACAGTCTGTAAATTGGTAAATTCCTGATTGATGCTGCTGATCAGTCCCTGGTATTTCAGCTGATTCTCTGCCAGCATCACATTTTCATTCTCGATATCCACATTATTACCGTCCAGACGGTAGGAATAATTGGCATAATCCACATACGCCCTGCCGCGGAGTCTGCTCAGATTGACATTGGCTACTTTATCATCCATGGACTGATAGCGATTATTGCCAAGAGCCTGCTGCAGTACCGACTCGAAAGCCACATCCTGTCTCTTATACCCCGGTGTATCTACATTGGCAATGTTATTGGAAATAGCTTCATTCCGTTGCCATGCAGCATCCGCGGCACGATTTAAAACATTAATATAATCAAACGCATTTGTCTGTATCATACTACCTCACATTCTACTGTTCCTTAAAAAATCGATAAAATCGCACAGGAACCGCTTTTACCATACCTACTCTACTTTATTATAAAGTATTTCGACAAAAACACAATACTAAAATAAGAGAAGAGACTATTTTTCGCAATAGTCTCTTCTTCCTAATCTGTCGTTATTTTTGTACTTTTTACTTAATTTCTGCCATTTTGGCGCTTTAATTCTTCAATCTCATCAAACACGGCATCGTTCAATACCTTGATATACGTTCCCTTCATGCCGGAGGATCTGGACTCGATAACGCCGGCACTTTCAAACTTCCTTAAGGCATTGACAATGACGGATCTGGTAATGCCGACTCTGTCAGCGATCTTGCTCGCTACCAGGATTCCTTCCATACCGTTTAATTCATCAAAAATATGGGTAATGGCTTCCATCTCTGAGAATGACAGGGTGCTGACTGCGGATTTCACAACCGCTACCTTACGGCTCTCTTCCGCACTCTCTTCATTTACTGCCCGGAGCATTTCCAGTCCCACCACTGTAGTTCCATACTCGCAGAGAATAATATCATCGATGTCATACTGTTCGTCACACTTATAAATAAAGAGTGTTCCCAGCCTCTCACCGGCGATCTCGATGGGAGTGATGATTGCCTGGAACTTTCTCGTGTCGATATTCTCGAAACCAAGAGTCTCCAAGTTGACATTCTCCTTCGTGGACAACACACCAAGCAGTCTCTCATTTAACATCGGATCGATAAATCCGCCAATACTGTCATCCAAAAGCTCTGTGATAGGTTCGATTCCGTCGGATTTACCTACACCCAGCACCTTACCCTTCCTGCTGATCACCAGTACATTGGAATTCAGGATCTCACGCATTACCTTACAGATATCGCTGAATACCACTTTGCTGGAGTTATTATTGTGTAACAATTTACCGATCTTACGTGTCTTGTCCAACAATTGTACGCTACTCATCTATCTTCCTCCGTTTACACATACTACGAAACCACAAGATGTTATGCACATTGTAGCACATGTAATTTCAGATTACAATGGAAATGGCGCTAATTTATGAGAAAATTCTGACAGTATATAAAACTACTTCTCTTCCGTCGGTTTATTCTTCACATAACCGCATTGTTCGTCCATGCAGACCAGTTTGTTACCTTTTTCCAGCAGCAGCTTACCGCAGCGGGGGCATTTCTCTCCCGAAGGCTTCTGCCATACCATGAAATCACATTCCGGATTATCGATACAGCCGTAATATTTTCTGCCCTTCTTGGTCTTCTTCATAACAATATCTTTGCCGCACTTGGGACATGCCACGCCAATCTTCTCGAAATAAGGCTTGGTGTTGCGGCACTCAGGGAATCCGGGGCATGCCAGAAATCTGCCGTGAGGTCCGTATTTGATCACCATGCGTCTGCCGCACAGTTCACAGACTTCGTCGGATTCTTCATCCGCGATCGTCACCTCTGCCAGATCTTTCTCAGCTTTTTTCACTGCTGCATCCAGGTCCGGATAGAAGTTCTCCACAATGGTCTTCCACTTCACAGTGCCTTCTTCCACACCATCCAGCAAGGTCTCCATATTAGCGGTAAAATTTACATCCACGATGGCCGGGAAGGCTTCCTTCATCATATGATTGACCACTTCACCCAGCTCCGTCACATAGATATTACGATTCTCCTTGGTAATATATCTTCTGGCGAGAATCGTGGTGATGGTAGGTGCATAGGTACTGGGACGTCCGATGCCCAGTTCTTCCAGGGCACGCACCAGACTTGCCTCGGTATAATGTGCGGGAGGCTGGGTAAAGTGCTGCTTCGGATCAAAATTTATAAATTCCAGTACACTGTTCTCATCCAGGTTGCCGCCCAGTACATTTTCCTCGTCCTTATCTTCCTCCTGGGTATAGACACTCATGAAACCATCAAAGCGCATTTTGGAGGCTGCCAGCGTAAAGATCTGATCCTTCGCCTGAATTTTCACTGAAGTCGTATCATACTGTGCTGCACTCATGCGGCTTGCTACAAAACGTTTCCAGATCAGCTGATACAGACGGAACAGATCTCTGGGCAGCTGTTCTTTGATGGCAATGGGCATGCGGTTTAAATCCGTAGGACGGATGGCCTCGTGGGCATCCTGGATCTTCTGACCGTTCTTTTTTTCTGTATTTACGGCAGCCTTGTACTTTTCACCGTAATGTGCGTCGATGAACTGCGCAGCCTGTGCTTCCGCTTCTTCCGATACACGGGTGGAATCCGTACGTAAATAGGTGATCAGACCTACCGTACCTTCTCCCTTGATATCCACACCTTCGTATAACTGCTGTGCAAGACGCATGGTCTTCTGTGTGGAAAAATTCAGCACCTTGCTGGCTTCCTGCTGTAAGGTGGAGGTAGTAAAAGGAAGGGGTGCCTTCTTCACACGCTCGCCGTGTCGAACTTCCTTCACTTCGTATTTGGCACCCTTCAGGGAATTCATGATCTCATCAGCTTCTTTCTTGCTGCCGATCCCCTGCTTTTTCTCCGTAGTTCCGTAATATTTTGCGCAGATGGGCTTCTTCTCGCCCTTTACTTTCAAGTTCACATCCAGGGACCAGTACTCCTCCGGAATGAAGGCATTGATCTCATCCTCTCTGTCGCAGATGATCCGCAGAGCCACAGACTGTACGCGGCCGGCACTTAAGCCTCTCTTGATCTTCGCCCACAGAATAGGGGAGATCCGATAGCCTACCACGCGGTCTAACACACGTCTCGCCTGCTGGGCATCCACCAGATTCATATCGATCTCTCTGGCATGCTTTAAGGATTCCTTCACCGCACTTTTGGTGATCTCGTTAAAGGTGATACGATATACTTTTTTATCTTCCAGTTTCAAGGCATAGTATAAATGCCAGGAAATGGCCTCTCCCTCACGGTCCGGGTCGGTTGCGAGATATATCTTCTCTGCCTTCTTCACTTCCTTACGTAAGGATGCCAGCAGATCTCCCTTGCCGCGGATCGTAATGTATTTCGGTTCATAGTCATGTTCCACATCAATTCCCAGCTGACTCTTGGGCAGGTCCCTCACATGCCCCTGGCTGGCCATAACCTCATAATTCGCTCCCAAAAATTTTTTGATTGTCTTCACCTTCGCCGGTGACTCTACAATTACTAAATATTTTGCCATATATGCTCCCATCCATCCGTTTTCGCGGATATACGGCTTTCGGTTCCCGCCTCTTTGCCGCTTTTTCCCCATGATTTGAGTAATCGTGAACCACTATACAACAAAAAAATGGGAATGGCAAGAAAAATTTATAAAAAAAAGAGCCAAAAAGCAATCATTTCTGCTCTTCGACACTTTTCAGGGTTGGGCTATTCTATTAAAGAATAAGCAGCTGATAGGGGAATCGAACCCCTGTTTTCGCCGTGAGAGGGCGACGTCTTAACCGCTTGACCAATCAGCCATAGGTTACTTACGAACCTTGTTCAGTATAATACATTAATTTGAAAATTGCAAGTATTTTTTGAAAAATTTCTACAATTTTCAAAGAGCAGCTGATAGGGGAATCGAACCCCTGTTTTCGCCGTGAGAGGGCGACGTCTTA
>SAMEA3663023__coassemble_648_pt1 | contig 58289 bp, 47 predicted proteins | sample SAMEA3663023__metabat2_low_PE_007 | metagenome-assembled genome bin SAMEA3663023 (sample SAMEA3663023) | pig gut metagenome | biome: pig gut; feature: pig-associated habitat; material: faeces | place: France | collected 2012 | reverse complement strand
CAGCGGCAACTCTGATATCTTATCATGACCGCTTTCGTTTGTCAACAACTTTTTTAAAAACTTTTTTGTCTTGAAAAACTTTCGTTTTTCGCGGCAGGTTTTTATATTACCATATCTGCCAGACATCTGTCAACAACTTTTCCGAAATCTTTTTGAATTTCTTTTTGGTTGTTGTGTTGTCTCGGTACTGCCCTGACAACGAATCTGAGTATATCACCCCACATATCACTTGTCAACATTATTTTTTGAATTTTTTACACAAATTATCCCCTGTCATGCAAATTCCGCATGTACAGGGGATTTTTACAACTTTTCTATTCTATTTTACGAAGAAAGGAAGCTTTTGTCCGAGCTGTTCGATCAGGTATGCCAGGTAATTGTTTTCATACAGACATGTAAGGATCTTGCTGTCTCTGGTGTAATCTACGATGACCTGTCCCAGGGTTCCCAGGTCTCTGAAGATGTCAAATGCATATATTGTCCAAACAATTAAGACAGTTTCCAATATTCCAACCACAATACCTAGTAATTTGTCCAGGCTATGTACTATAGGTAGTTTTGAGATTACCTTTGCAGAGAAAAATACCACATTTAGTAAATGGTGTACCAGTCCGATGGCTGCCAGCAACAACAGAGTGATGATCACATTGAAAAACCTTCCGTCAAAGTAACTGCTCAGCGCATTTCCCAGCAGGAACAGTACAACACAGGTGATCAGCAGGGAGATCAAAGAGATCAGGGATCTCACCATTCCCTTTTTATAACCGTCCACCACCATGCAAAGCAAGATCACTGCTGTAATAATAAGCAATAAATTCAGGTTCATTCGTATACTCCTTTATTTTAACTGTATGGTATCTATTGTATTATCCGTCACCAGGTAATATTTGTAGGATCCTCCTGCCGGAAGCATAAGCCGTACGCTCTTGCCAAAGTTCCCCCGGTATTTTTCCACACCCTCTGTTGTGAAGATCTGACATTCCGACTCGTTGTAGATCACCATGGCATCCTCTTCAAAAAATATATCTGTATAATCCACATCAAAATAATAGCTCCCCACTTTTACCGCCGAAGCATTATATACATCCATGCGGTATTTGGTCTCCGCCTGATCCGATAAAAATACCAGTCCTACATATTTCTCGCTGTAAAAAACTGACTGGATCTCATCATCATAGAGATATTCTCCGATGGTTACCGGCTTCTGCGATCCGCTAAAAATCATCAGACGGCTGTCACCTGCCGCGAAAGCGGTATCATTATTCATAAACTGCACTTTCGGAACGACCAGATCGGAATAGGTATAAGCGCTGACCATATAGTCACTCTGGTTCGCACCTACCGGACCGAAATTATAGAATACCACGTTGGATTTCACCACTCCTGCATCTACATATAAGTAGCTGACCGCCAACAGCTCTCCGCTCGGGGACAGACTGATGGAGATGGGATATCCTCCGTCATTCATATGTGCCTGTCCGGTGTAACTGTTGCTTCCGTCCGCTTCGTAGGTCATGATCCAGGTCGCATCTGTGTCCGCCAGTGTTGCCGTTACTCTGCCGGTGTCCGCTACCGTAATATTACGAATTGGCATGGTCGTGGTAATGGTTCCCAGCTGTTTCTCCGTATTCTGTACATAAATCTCACGACCATTGTAACTACCGATAGCTGCCACACTTCCGCAGGTAGCAAGCTTCACATCCTGGATAACATAAGTCTGATTCCATTTCACATTTCCCTTTGCATCCGTACAATGTGCACCATCCTTACTATAGGTAAGGATTCCATTTTTCAGACGAACATCTATGGCATCTGACGAAGTCTCCCTGTTTACAGAGGACACGGTATCATAACCTGTGTAAATATGCCGCTTCGCCTGCACCACCACCAGTGCCAGCGCCGCTCCCAGTGCCGCAGCTACCAAAAGCACCCGGTATACAATGGTCAGTTTATGTTTACGGATCTTTTTCTTATAGTCATCCTGATTCTTTTGCCGTTTTTCTTTTTCTTTCAGATAATTTTTAATATCTGCTGCCATGCATTTATTTCCTTATGTATTCTTATATCTAATGATCATCATGACCATTGTGTAACATTAACAGTATACCATAATCTTACCTTTTGAAAATAAGTTTTTTACGGCAGAAGGATTTCCTGTCCGATTTTGATGTCATCCGGATCTGTGATTCCATTCAGTGCACAGATTTCTGACACTTTTGTATTGCTTCCGTAATTGCGTAAAGATATACCGATCAATGTGTCACCTTTCTTGATCGTATAAGCCGTCGGCTGTGCCACAGCTGCCTGTGTCTGTGGTGTTTCCGATTCCACTGTCACTTCAGGTGTCGGTTCCGATGTCGGTGTCACTTCCGGCTGCGGTTCTTCTGTCACCTCTGTTGTGTTTTCCACAGCAGCTTCGGTCTCCATCGTCTCCGGCACAGTGGTCTCCGCTGTAGCTGTCGCGTTCTCTGCCATGGCATTGTTTTCCTGCCGCAGTGCAGCTTCCAGCTTGTCCTCTGCCACGAGTGTACTGACCTGGTTCTGTTCCTCCACCGCATCCGGTAATTTCTGCTCCATGAGACTGCTCATCGCCTGCCTGGCCGTCTCCTCCAGGGATTCCCCGGTGTTTTCCTGCCGCATCAGTGCCAGTGCCATAACGCACAGCAGTACGAACACTCCCGTGGCTGCCATCTTCATCCGGCGCAGTCCCTCCGTAGGCATGGGAATAATATTATCCCTATGTTCCGCTCGTCCGGTATATTCGACACGCCCGGCATGTCCGCTTTCCTGTCTCTGTCTGCGTTCTTCCTGCCGCTTCTTTACGACCTCATATTTTTCCTGATCTAGTTTCTCCGGTTCCGCTTCCTCTCCCCGGTTCTCCAGCATATACGCCAACATGCTGTCATTTTTTTCATAAAATTGTGCATAACCTGCCACATACCGGCAGATCTCCTGCTCACAGATCCGGAAGCCTTCCACCATCTCGCCATTCAGGATCTGATATCCTAAAAATGTCATTTCCGGAAAATACTTTTTCCGCAGCTTCTCGATCTCCTGCTCCTGTGCCTGGGACAAGTGCCGTATTGGTTTTTGCAGAAAATTCAGTTTCGCCGAACCATAGGCGAACAGATAAGCCACACCATTCTCCGTCGTCCGTCTGCCATACAGCGCAATGGCAATGTCTTTGTTCTGTGCCATTCCGTTCATTTGTTTTATGTAAGATACCACATAATCTTCCACATAGACTCTGCAGTGCTTGTCCGCCTCTCCGATCTGCGTTATATTTTTCGGTAATTCCATACAAAAAACACCTCCCATGCCGTTTCTATCAGTTATCACTAACTATATCATCCGCACAGGAGGTATTTTAGCGTTCTTTGTCGCGTCCTTAAAAAAATACTTCGACAAAGTTTGCATAACTATTTATTTACTCGAATTTGTATACGGTCGCAGAATCATAATCACCATTTTCCCCACCAAAGATATAAGAAGGGAAGTTCTCATGATGAATAGTATCCGGATAATACTGGGTCTCCAGGGCAAATCCGGTTCTATTGTCATAGACTGCACCTGCTTTGCCCTCCTCCGGTGCGATAAAGTTGCCTGCATAGAACTGTACGCCGGGCAATGTGGTATATACCTTCATCACTCTGCCGCTCTTCGGTCCTTTTGCAGTCGCAATATGTTTCAGGCTGCCATCCCAGTCATCAATGCAGAAATTATGATCATAGCCACCTGTCAGCTTTAACTGTTCAAAGTCTGCTTCAATATCTCTTCCGATTTTCTTCGGCTGTGTGAAATCCATGGGTGTGCCCGCCACTGCGCAGATCTCACCGGTAGGAATGGATCCCGGTACCACAGGTGTGAAATGGGAAGCCCCCAGCCATAATTCATGGTCCTCAATTCTGCCGGTACCTTGTCCGTCCAGATTAAAATAGGAATGATTGGTCAGATTAAAAATAGTCCGTTTGTCACTGGACGCATGATAATGCAGTCTTAAGGCATTCTCCTCGTCCAGGGAATAGGTGACGGACACCTTTTTATGTCCGGGGAATCCCAGATATCCATCCTCGTCCTCCAGAGAAAAGGTGACACTGTTGTCTCCCGGTACCGCATCCCAGATTCTCTTATGGAAGCCCAGCTCAATATGTGTGTGCAGGTTGTTGGGTCCGTCATTTTGATCCATCCGATAATCCACACCGTCTAATGTATATGCTGCCCCTGCGGTACGGTTCGCACAGGGTCCGATCACTGCACCGAAGAAGCTGTAATTCTTATAATAACGGTCCACGCTGTCAAAGCCCAGTGTCACATCAGCTGTCACACCTTGCACATCCGGTACCAGGATTCCTACCAGATTCGCACCGAGATCTGTTACCTTTGCCTGCATTCCCTTGCTATTGCTCAGGGTATACAGAGATATCTCTCTCCCTTCCGGGCTTTTTCCAAATACACTTTTTGTTACTGCCATTGTCTTCTCCTCCCACATTTATACATTTTCTCTGCTGCTTATAACTCCACTCTGCCTTCTAAGGCACGGAGTAATGTTACCTCATCGATATATTCCAGATCACCACCCACGGGCACTCCGCTGGCAATTCTGGTCACCTTGATCCCGGTCGGTTTGATCAATTTACTGATATACATTGCCGTAGTCTCGCCCTCCAGGCTGGAATTGGTCGCAATGATCACTTCCTGCACATCTCCCTGCAGGCGTTCCATCAGTTCCTTCAGCTTGATATCACCGGGTCCCACGCCCAGCATGGGAGAGATGGCACCATGCAGGACATGATATACACCTTCGTATTTGCCGGTCTTCTCATAGGCTGCCAGGTCTCTGGTATTCTCCACCACCATGATCGTATGATGATCTCTTCTAGGATTTGCGCACACCGGGCAGATTTCCTTATCCGTCAGGGTATAACACTCCTTACAGTACCGGACATTGGCTCTGGCCTCGATCATGACATTCGCCAGTCTGTCCACACGGTCCTTCGGCATATTGATCAGGTGAAAAGCCAGTCGTTGTGCGGACTTACTGCCAATCCCGGGCAGGGCTGCCAGTTCATCTATTAATTTATTGATCTGTCCGCTGTAAAGTTCCATTAGAAAGGAAATCCTCCTAAGCCTCCGGTCATTTTGCCCATGAGCTCTGCATTGGCTTCGTCAGCCTTGCGCAGTGCCTCGTTGGCTGCTGCCACGATAGCATCCTGTAATGTCTCGATATCCTCGGGATCCACGATCTCCTCTGCCAGTTTGATGGATGTGATCTCTTTTTTACCGTTGATGGTCACTTCCACAGCTCCGCCGCCTGCGGATGCAGAGAACTCCCTGGTCTCTAATTCCTTCTGTCCCTCTTCCATCTGACGCTGCATTCTCTGTGCCTGCTTCATCAGATTGTTCATATTACCGGGCATTGCGCCTCCGGGGAATCCACCTCTTTTTGCCATGTTACTGTTCCTCCATATCATTTATAATTGATTTCTCCGTGCTACGCATTCTCGAAATCATAATATATTCGCATTTCGGACTATCGTCCTGCGAGTGAGTTATTATTATATCTTACCTTATCTGCAAGCCTGTCGCAATCCTAAATTCACGCAGGATCACTCCTCTTCGTCTATCTCCATGTTAATGACCTTGCCAAGATCTACGTAATTGTCCTCGAACTGGCGGTTACTTTCCACCGTCTGGATCGTCACTTCGATCTCCTTTCCGGAAAAGTCGGACAATAAAGACTCCAGCTGCTGCTTATTCTGCTCGTGGGCTTCTCCTTTGAAATAATCAGAAGCCAGTCCGTCCTCCAGCACCACCATGAGCTTATTGTCTCCGCCCAGGCTCAATCTGGCATTTTTCAGATACATCTTCATAGGATTCTCCGCATTGCCTACGATAGATGGCCATTTCCGCACGATCTCCTGTACATCCTCGGGGATAGCCTTTGGCAGCTCCGGTTTGGATCTCGCCGCGCCACCCGGTGCTCCCCCTTGTACTCCGGGAGTGCCGGCAGGCATTTGCGCAGTAACGACAATGCCGTTTTCCACTTTTTCCTCTACCTGACGGATTCGATCCAGAACAGCTTCCTGATCTGTCTCCATCTCCGGCTTGCACAGCTTGATCAGCGCGATCTCTACCAGGATACGCTTCTGCGCCGCATAGCGGATCTGTCCGGACAGTTCAGAGAAAATATGGATATAGCGGATGATCTGATCCATGGAAAGCATGGAAGCTTCTTCCTTCAGATTCGCCAGATTATCCGTGGACATATCTATGACATCCTCCAGATTATCCGCTGTCTGTACCAGCATCAGATTCCGCAGATACCAGGTAAAGTCCGTGACGAACTGTACCAGTTCTCTGCCCTGCATGACAATCTCTTCCAACAGTTCAATGCATCCTAACACATTCCGGTCCATGACGAAGCGCAGCAATCTGCTGAACACTTCCGTATCCACTGCCCCCAACACATCCAGGGTCATGTCGTAGGTCAGCTCCTTGCCCAGATGGAATGCAATACACTGATCCAGAAGGCTTAGCGCATCACGCATGGAACCGTCCGCTACTTTCGCAATGTAGCGCAGAGCTCTGTCCTCCACCTGTACCTGCTCCGTGTCCATCAGTTCCTTCATGCGATCCGTGATGGTATCAATGGAAATTCGTTTAAAATCATATCTCTGGCAACGGGACAGGATCGTAATGGGGATCTTGTGCACCTCTGTGGTCGCCAGAATAAAAATAACATAAGAGGGCGGCTCTTCCAAAGTTTTTAACAATGCGTTGAAAGCTCCGGGGGAGAGCATATGCACCTCGTCGATGATGTAGACCTTGTATTTTCCCTCCGCCGGGGAATAGGATACCTCGTCGATGATCTCACGGATATTGTCCACACCGTTGTTGGAAGCCGCGTCGATCTCGATGACATTCATGCTGGCTCCCGCCGCAATGGCCTTACAAATACGGCATTCCCCACAGGGGCCGTCCTCTGTGGGGTGTTCGCAATTCACTGTTTTCGCAAAAATCTTCGCCACCGTAGTTTTACCGGTACCTCTCGTTCCGGTGAACAGATACGCATGGCCGATCCGGTTCGCCCGTAGCTGATTCTTCAGTGTGGTCACGATATGATCCTGACCTTTGACATCGGAAAAAGCATCCGGACGAAACTTCCGGTATAGCGCTGTATATGACATGTGTTTTCTCTCTTCCTAACTTTGTTCTGCCGTGAAGACTTTCTTAATCGCCAAAGCAGATGCCCAGCATCTTCGCCTCCTGTACGATGGTGGCATCAGGATCCACGGTCTTAAGCTTGCCCGCTACATCCTCTAACGGAACTCTTACGATCTCACGGTTCTTATAGCCTACCATGAAGCCGTACTGGTTGTCCAGGATCAGCTTGCCTGCCTCGGAGCCCAGACGGCTGGCGAATACTCTGTCGTAAGGGCAGGGGCTTCCGCCTCTCTGCATATGACCAGGTACGGTGACACGTACTTCTCTGCCGGTCTTCTCCTGGATCTGCGCAGCCACTTCATAGGATACGGAAGGGAACGGATATTTTTCCATCTTTTTCTTGTAATCTTTTTTCGGAAGGGCTGCATCCTCTTTGGAGATAGCACCCTCGGCTACCGCGATGATGGTAAAACGGCAGCCTTTTTTGTCCCTGTCTTCTATCTTCTCGATCACCTTATTGATATCATAAGGAATCTCGGGAATCAAAATGATATCCGCACCGCCGGCCATGCCTGCATTCAGGGTAAGCCATCCTACCTTATGTCCCATCACTTCCACGATAAATACTCTGCCGTGGGAAGCAGCTGTAGTATGGATGCAGTCGATGGCATCCGTTGCAATATCCACTGCACTCTGGAAACCGAAAGTCATATCGGTGCCCCACAGATCATTATCAATGGTCTTGGGCAGTGTTACGATATTCAGGCCTTCCTTGCGCAGCAGGTTTGCGGTCTTGTGAGTACCGTTACCACCTAAGATCACCAGGCAGTCTAACTGCAGCTTGTAATAATTCTGCTTCATAGCTTCGACTTTATTCAGTCCGTTAGGGTCCGGATCCTGAATCGTCTTGAAGGGAGTACGGGAGGTTCCCAGGATCGTGCCGCCCTTGGTAAGGATGCCGGAGAAATCCTTGTCTGTCAGCATGCGGAAATTACCGTAAATCAGTCCTCTGTAACCGTCCAGAAAACCATAGATTTCAACCTCTTCCTTGCCGTTCGCCAGGGTCTTCACCACGCCTCTCATGGCTGCGTTCAGGGCCTGGCAGTCACCACCGCTCGTTAACATTCCGATTCTCTTCATCGTAGGATCCTCCGTTTCTATATTTCATTATTTTCTCTTGTGTCTACTATAACTATCCAACATTTTGAATCGCTATTTCTATTTTAATACATTTGTTTTCATCTGAAAATAGTTTGTTGTAATTTCCAAAAGATTTCGATGTCCTGCAAACAAAAAAGAGTAACCGGAGTTCTCCGGTCACTCTGCAGTGCCATCTCTGAAAAATGTATCCAGTTTTCCCAGACATTTGATCAATGTCTGCATTTCTTCCTCGTCCAGATCCCGAATGATCGTATGGATCATTTTTCTATGGAAATCTCTATGATGGAAAAAGGCTTTCCGCCCCTTCTCTGTCAGGGTCACCAGCACCACACGTTTGTCCTGTGTGCTGCGGTTACGCTCCAGGTAGCCTTTTTTCTCCAGACTGTTCATATTCGTGGTCAGGGTTCCCACGGTGACGTGGAGTTCCCCCGCGATCCGGGACATACTCTTTGGTTCCTCGATACCGATAGCCTCCAGAATGTGCATGTCATTATTCGTAATATCCTTGAATTCTTCTGTTATGACCGCCTTTGCCTCTGCATCCATCACGTTATGGAACAGGTTCACCAGCAGTTCATTCAGTACCCGGTTGTTGCTCTTCTCCATAGTGTCCTCTACGCTATCTGAAATACCTCTGTCGTATGTCCGAGATTTTTCGAAGCTGCCTTCTCCGACAGATATCCATCGTGTACGGCGCTCCGAATCATTTTCAGTATATCGTCTACCAGGTCATCACGCAAGCCCCAATCGTAAGTCCGGCATCCGACAACGCTTCCTCAATGCATTGCGGTACCCGTCTGGTGGCGAACCGATACACTTCCTGTCCATCCATCTGAATAAAATGCTCTCTGTCGTCCATCGGCTGGTTTTGATCTGTTTTTGCCTCCGAAGTCCTTGCATACGGGGTTGTCAGTTCCCTCGCATCGCATTGTAAGACGCCACCGCCCCGGTCCGGGCAAGTGCCTCCAGGATCAGTACTCCGGGCATCACCGGATTTCCCGGGAAATGTCCGGCAAAATACGGTTCATTGAAGGTTACGTTTTTGCGTCCCACCGCTCTCCATGCCTTCCGCCACTACGGCGTCTGCTCCTGCCCGCTCCATCATCTTCGCCATAGCTACACTTGCCACCACCGGGATGACCTTCACTCCGGCATTTTTCCACAGCTCCATGAATTTTCCGGGGTTTCCCGCACCTGTCGTTACCGCTTGTACTCCTTCTTCCACAACGATCTTCGCTACTTCTTCTGCGTTGGGATTGAGCAGCATGATATTCACGCCGAAGGGCTTGTCGGTCAGCTCTTTGCATTTGCGGATTTCCTCCCGGACGACCTCAGGCGGAGCGGAAGCGGCACCGATGATGCCTGCGGATTCTTGCATTCAGGCAGATATGCAGTTCTTACGCATGCTCCTGAATATATCTGATAACATCACCTACAGTTGCCAGATTTTCCAGTTCCTCAGAAGGAATGGACACTCCGTATTCCTCCTCAAATGCCATTACCAGTTCAAACAGATCCAGGGAATCCACTTCCAGATCCTACTTGAAACGGGTTGCCTCTGTGATCTCTACATTCTCCCGGTTTAACTGTTCTCTGATGATAGCTGCTACTTTCTCTAACATGTTTTTGCTCTCCTTATGCATTTAAAGTCTTTCTTCGTCAAATTATTTTGACTATCAAAGTATTTAAATGCAATATACTACGCAGATGTTGTTCTGTCAACATCTTTTTTTATTATTACCTCTATACATTATTTTCATTGCTCTGGCGGTAAAATCAGGATTTTTCGTTTCTCCCCTTGCCAAACCGGCTTTTTTCAGATAAAATAATCTACGTTGTAATCTTTTGGAGACGTATCGAAGTGGTCATAACGGGGCGCACTCGAAATGCGTTAGCCCTTCTCGGGCACGTGGGTTCAAATCCCACCGTCTCCGCGCATAAAAAGCCGATAATCTGTGAAAACAGACTATCGGCTTTTCGTTTTAGAAAAATGTGCAAAATATGTGTTTATTTTCCAGAAAAATGTGTTACGTCTCCCGCAGGATCTGCATGATCGTATCATAATGCTCCGGATCATGTGGGAAGGTGCAGTCTGAGCAGTCCTTGATCCGTCTGCTGTTTTTCTCGAAATACCGGGGATTCCCTGGGCAGTGCTCCAGGCGGTACATGGGGCAGTAGCAGAACAGGCAGTTGAACTCCGTAAGGCCCTTATGACAGGGGAAATATTTACAATTTTTATTTTCAAAAAAGCGATAAGAATTTTCCATTTTTAATACCCACATCCTTCCATAATCCGCAAAGTTTGTGCATTGGCGTGAACTTGTGCGTGAAACATAGAACTTCTTCACGAAAGAGCCCTTGCTCTGAGTGATCAGAAGTTCTTTTCACACTTCACACTACACTTCTTCCGCCATGCACATTCCATGGGCAATCTTCTGCTCTTTCAGCTGTTCCTCCAGCTGGTTCAAGGCATCATCTTCATCCTCTGCAAACACCATCGCCTGATAGACTTCCTCCGGTCCTTCCGGTGCCAACGCTGTCACCTCATACATCTGCATGGCAATTACCTCTTTCTTCCGTTTCTATACGAATGCCCTTTACCGCTGTATCCGACATTTTCATTCAAAATGCATATTCACCCTTATCTTTATTTTATACCCGTTTCCCCGTTTTTTTGCAAGCGAAAAGCGCCACTCCGGGGAAGAGTGCCGCTTTTCAGGAGAGATTTATGTATTGAATGTTGCTGGCGAAATATTAGCCCTTGACACTTCCCATTGCCACGCCCTGGACAATGAACTTGGAAAGGATCAGGTATACTACGATAACGGGGAAGATGGAGAATGCGATGGTCACATACACCTGCCCCATATCGAACTTCAGGAAGTCTGCGGAACGCAGCTGGGCGATCAGGATAGGTAATGTCTTCATCTTGTCGTTATGCAGAATCAGTGCCGGTGTGAAGTAATTGTTCCAGCTGCTTACAAATGTGAAGATCGCCTGTACTGCGATGGCGGGCTTCATCAGAGGAAGCACGATGGTATTGAAAGTACGGAACTCACCGGAACCGTCGATTCTCGCTGCCTCTACCAGAGACAGGGGCAATGCGCTCTCCATGTACTGCTTCATATAGAAGAAAGTAACCGGAGCAGCGATTGCAGGAACGATCAAAGGAATAAAGTTATCTTCCAGTTTCATGTCTGATACTAACTGCAGGAAACCAAGTGCGGTAACCTGTGTAGGGATCGTCATGACTGCCATGATGAACGTGAACATAAACTTTTTGATCTTAAAATCATATACATGAATCGCATAAGCGGTCATAGTTGAGAAGTAGGTACAGAGTGCTGCGCTGCACAATGCTACGAACAAGCTGTTGAACATGCCTCTTACGATGGGTAATGTTCCTGCCATAACTCCCTGCCAGTTTTTCAGCAGGTACGTGCTGGGAATCGGGGTAAAACCTTTGGTCAGTTCTCCGTGGGATCTGGTTGCGTTTACAAACAGCACATAGAACCAAAACAGACACAGGAAGCTTACCAGTATCAATACTACATATGCAAGAATTCTTCTGGCATGGATACCCATACCTTTTTTTGTTTCGTTTGTTTCGATACTTAACATGTCTGCCACCTCCTATCAATCTTTCTTGTTGGAGAACTTGAATACAACGAGACTCAGGAGACCTGTGATAATAAACAGGATCACGGAGAGTGCACCGCCCATACCATAGTTCTTACTGAACAGATGCTTGTTCAGAAACATGATCAGAGTCATGGTAGATCTCATAGGATCACCGGTACCATTGGTCAGGATCTGAGGTACATCAAACATCTGTAAGCCACCGATCAGGGATGTGATCATTACGTAGATCAAGATCGGGCGAAGCAGAGGTAATGTAATCTTAAAGAATACCTGTGTAGAGGTTGCGCCATCTACTTCTGCTGCCTCGAAAAGGGATGTATCAATACCCATCATACCAGCCATCAGGAGAATGGTGGTATTACCGAACCACATCAAGAAGTTCATAAATGCTACAAGAGATCTGGTACTCCATTCGTTGGAGAGGAACTTATAGGGTTCGCTGATCCATCCAAGCTGCATCAAGATCTCATTGATCGGTCCGCCCTCAGAGAACAATGTGAAGAACAACATTGCAAATGCTGCTGCCATGATCAGATTCGGCAGATAGATCACTGTCTTAAAGAATCTCTGTCCTTTTAATCTGAGGCTGGGATCCGAGAACCATGCCCCCAGCACCAGAGATACAATAATCTGCGGAATAAATCCCATGATCCACATGATCAATGTGTTCTCGGTATAAATCCAGATATCGGGATTTTTGAAAATTGTAATAAAGTTCTGTAATCCGACAAAGTTGGGACCGATCTGTGTCAGTCCGGAACGATAGTTCTCAAAAAAGCTGTAATAGAATGTTCTGAAAAGTGGAACTAACTGGAATGTCAGATATACTACAATGAAAGGAATCAGGAAAATATAACCCCATTTATTGTAGCTTACCACCTTTCCGCGTTTTACCTTTGCCATAAATCATTCCTCCCTTTAGTTGCCATGCATACCTTCTGCATGGATTGTCGTGCCATAATTTCCGATAAGGCTCGCAGCAGATCTCTTACTTGCATTTTTTACTTATAAAAAAGCTTCTGCCAGCCTTCTCTTTTTCTTATTCTTCCTGCTTTTCCCTTTTTTGAGAGAAAAACCGTACCCACCTGACCAACCAGGCAGGTACGGCTCTCAATTACTTATTTTCAGCCAACTACTTATCTAATTCAGATTAGTGAGTAAGCTCAGGATACTTCTCTTCTACTGCTTTGTAGAACAGATCCAGAGCACCATCCAGATCAGTCTTGCCTTCGAAGTAGTTCTTCATAGCATTCTGGAAGCTCTCGTTACATCCCTGATCGTAAGCGGACAGATTGCTCAGATCGATCTTCTCAGCACCTGCGCAGTACATAGCCAGAGGGTTCTGACCGCCCAGTACTTTGCTTGCGTAAGAGGTATCTGCTGCCATAGCTTCCATTGCAGGTACGTTGTTTACGAAATCATTATCATCTTTAACGATGTCGGTCATGATATCGGTATCGGTGGTCATCTTCAGGATGATGTCCTTAACAAGGCTTGCATTGTCAGTGCCCTGTGCTGCACATACCCAAGTACCACCCCAGAAGAAGCCCTGAGGTCCTTCGGTAGCGCCCCACTTACCGGCATTAGCGATAGATCCGTCAGTATCTGCTGCCATAGAGAAATCTACGAACCAAGCGGGTCCAAAGTAGCAGAATACCTTGCCATCGGGATAGAAGCCTTTGCTCCAGTCATCAGACCACAGATCGTAAGTATTGGTTTCTTTAGCGTCAACCATCTTCTTGGAGTCCTCAACCCACTTCATAATGTTGTCATCTACTACGATCTTGCCATCCTGTACCCACTTACCGGATACGTTGTTAGAGTATACACGATAGGTATCGTTAGCAGAAGAAGTCATGAAGTAACCGGCTTTCTTCATAGTCTCAGCGGTTGCGGTAAAGGTATCCCAGTCAGCTACTGCCTTCTGAACCTCTGCAGGATCATCAGATCCAAGTACTTCCTTAGCTACGTCACGGCTGTAGATCAGGACACCGGGGCAACCCTGCCATGAAACTCCCTTCAGAACACCCTTGGAATCAGTAACGATATCCTTGGTGTACTGATACTGATTAGCCAGATCTGCATCTGTAATACCCAGATCAGCGATGGGCATTGTATAATCGGTATCTACATATTTCAGAGCGTAGTCAGCCTCGATCAGGAACATATCGATCTTGTCATCAGCTGCTGCATCAGCCTGCTTTAACAGGTTAGCATCCAGATTGTTCTGATAAGCGTTGTCATTACTGGGTGTAATGTTCCACTTAACAGTTACATCACCAATCTTACCGGTGGTACCGTCAACCTCTTCATATCCAGGATAGTGAGCGATCAGACGGCTCTTGAACTCTTCGTTCCAAGCGTAAATGTTGAGGACTTTTCCTTCCTCAGCTGCAGGTTCAGCTGCTACCTCGGTAGAAGCTGCTGCTTCGGTGGATGCTGCGGGTGCTGCCTCACTGGAAGCTGCTGCAGGAGCATCGTTGCTGCTGCCACAGCCTACCAGCATGCTAGCAAGCATAGCGGTTGTAAGTAAAGCACTAAGTACTTTTTTCTTCATGTTTGTTTCCTCCCATTTTTTGTTGAATGTTTGTTGTAAGTGCTTGTTGCATTTATCTTCATATGGTTGCGGTTACGGTGCTTCCATATAAATGCCTGATTATTTGTCTGTCGGAATCTGTGCTACCGACTTGCCTTCCACTACCTTACCGGGTACTATGACCTGTTCGATAATGGTGGTCTTGGGTCTCTCTATGAGGCTGATCAGTTCTCTGGCTGCCAGACAGCCGATCTGTTCAGTATCCTGTTGGACTGTGGTCAGCCTGGGCTCCAGCTGTCTTGTGAACTGAATCCCATCGTATCCTGCCACCGAGATGTCTTCGGGGATCCGTAGTTCCCTCTCCCTGATAGCATTGATGCCTCCGAAAGAAGCGAAATCATCCGGAAAGATGATACATGTCGGTGGATCCGGAAGATCCAGTAATTCGTTGGTCACACGATAGGTTGTGGTTGTATCTCTGTAGGCTGCCTCTCTGATGTACTCATCGGGAACCTGTAGTCCCAGTCGTTCTGCCGTCCGGTAGAAGCTGGATAATCGTCCCGAGGTAACCGCTGACATTGCGCCGTGTATATAGGCAATTTTTCTATGTCCTCTGCTATATATGTATTCCAGCAGTTCTTTCATACCTGCCACATTGTCCGACATGATCGCGATACGGTTATTAAACAGATAGTCAATAGTAACTACTGGGATGGAACTCTGTACTAATTCGATGACTTCGGGATCTGCGAAATCGATACAGGCGAGCACCACTCCGTCAAAGCCTCTGTACCTGCTGTGTTCCAGGTAGGACATCCGATCCGGACGGTTCTTACAGCTGTTAATAAAGGTAATGTCGTAACCGCTCTTCTCTGCTGTCCTTTTGAAGCTGTCCAGTACACTGGAAAAGTAATCATGGGTCAGACCGCTTTGTGCTTCATCTACGAAGAGGACTCCTATTCCATAAGTTCTGTTCGTCTTCAGTGCTCTGGCGGAAAGGTTCGGGGAATATCCCATCTCCTTGGCTACCCGTCTGATATTTGCTTTGGTTTCTTCTCCAATGTCCTTGTGGTCGTTCAGTGCCTTGCTGACAGTTGCAACGGAGACTCCACAAATCTTGGAAATGTCTTTCAATGATGCCATACCGTTCTCCTGTTTCATGTCTTCGTCATTTCATCCGACCTGTTTTGTGACTTAATCGTTTTCGTAATTTTAATATATACCACCTTTGAGCATTTTGCAATACTTTTTTGCAGTTTTTTTCTAAAAAGTATCCACTTTGTCTATAATTAACAATTTCAAATAAGCGTTTTTGTATATTTGGCTTGTGCAGCAATCGGGTTTCTTCTATATAATGGCAAAACATGCGATAACGTTTGCTATTATTTTGTTTCGTAAATCCGCTTTTTTCGAGATCCGTTTTGTTTTGTATCTTCTGTCCATGTTTTTCTTGCGTATTTGTATATATTGCGCATTTTACAGGCTTTTTCAAGATTCGTATTGCATTTTCAGCACTGCTTCTGTATAATACAAATCAGAATTCCGGGTTACTTAATCGTTTACTGATCATTAAGCAATCCGCAACGAAAAAGCAAACACTCAACATACAACAACATGAAAGAAGGAGATTTTCTTATGAAGTATGGTCATTTTGATGATGTGCATCAAGAATATGTCATCACTACTCCCAAGACTCCGCTTCCCTGGATCAATTACCTGGGCTGCAACGAGTTTTTCAGTCTGATATCCAACACCTGCGGCGGATATACCTTCTATAAGGACGCCAAACTGCTGCGTCTGACCCGTTATCGTTACAATAATGTACCGGCAGACATCAACGGCAAATATCTGTATATTAAGGATGGAGATACCGTATGGAATCCCGGCTGGCAGCCTACGAAGACCGAGCTGGATTCTTACGAGTGCCGTCACGGTATCGGTTACAGCCGTTTCACCTCTTCCAAGAACGGTGTTAAGGCTTCCGTGCTCTCCTTCGTTCCTCTGAATGATAACTGTGAGATCTCTCAGCTGACTCTGACCAACGGAAGCTCCGAGGACAAGAAGCTGTCCATATTCTCTTATGTAGAATGGTGTCTGTGGAATGCCGATGATGATATGAAGAACTTCCAGCGTAACTTAAGCACCGGCGAAGTGGAGGTACAGGATTCGACTATTTACCACAAGACTGAGTACCGCGAACGCCGTAATCATTACGCAATTTATTCTGTAAATACGAAGATTGATGGTTTCGATACCAGCAGAGATGCTTTTCTGGGTGCGTACAGAGGTGCGGATTCTCCCGAAGCGGTCGAGAACGGCAAGTGCACAAACTCCATGGCAAGCGGCTGGTCTCCCATTGCTTCTCATCAGATCAATGTGGATCTGGCAGCCGGCGAGACCAAGACTTTCATCTTCGTACTGGGCTATATCGAGAATCCCGAAGACGAGAAGTGGGAGTCCTACGGTGTGATCAACAAGACCCGCGCGAAGGAAATGCTGGCAAAATACCAGACCGACGCCCAGGTAGAAGAAGCTTTCGCAGCGCTGCAGGCTTACTGGAAACAGTTACTTGCCCGTTACACTGTAGATTCTGCTGACGAAAAAGTAAACCGTATGGTCAACACCTGGAACCAGTATCAGTGCATGGTAACCTTCAACATGTCCCGTTCCGCTTCTTATTATGAGTCTGGAATCGGTCGTGGCATGGGCTTCCGTGATTCCTGCCAGGATCTGCTCGGCTTCGTACATCTGATCCCGGATCGTGCAAGAGAGCGTATCATCGATATCGCTTCCACCCAGTTCCAGGACGGCAGCGCTTACCATCAGTACCAGCCTCTGACCAAGAAGGGCAACTCCGATATCGGCAGCGGCTTCAATGATGATCCTCTGTGGCTCATTGCAGGTACCAGTGCTTACGTAAGAGAGACCGGTGATACCTCCATCCTGACCCAGATGGTTCCTTTTGACAACGATATGAGCGTAGCTGCTCCTCTGATGGATCACTTAAAGCGCTCCTTAGACTATATCATCAACCACAAAGGTCCTCACAATCTGCCTCTGATCGGCCGCGCCGACTGGAATGACTGTCTGAACCTGAACTGTTTCTCCGCTCATCCCGGAGAATCCTTCCAGACCTTCGGTCCCAGTGAAGGACCCGTGGCAGAATCCGTATTCATTGCCGGTATGTTCGTAAAATACGGCGAAGAATATGCCCAACTGTGCGAGCTGATGGGTGATGCTGATGAAGCTGCCCGCGCACGTAAGGAAGTACAGGCAATGTACGATGCGATCCTGAAGGATGGCTGGGACGGCGACTGGTTCGTTCGTGCTTACGATGCTTACAGCCACAAGGTAGGTTCCAAGGAATGTCGCGAAGGTCAGATCTACATCGAGCCTCAGGGCTTCTGTGTACTCGCCGGTGTCGGTGTAAAGGAAGGACTTGCCGAGAAGGCACTGAATTCCGTAAAAGAAAGACTGGATACCAAGTATGGTGTCATGATCTTACAACCTGCATACACGGAGTATCACCTCGAACTTGGTGAAGTATCCTCTTATCCCCCCGGATACAAGGAGAATGCCGGTATCTTCTGCCACAACAATCCCTGGGTATCCATCGCAGAAACTGTTCTGGGCAGAGGTGACAGAGCCTTCGAAATCTACCGTAAGACCTGTCCCGCATACATTGAGGATATCAGCGAGATCCATCGTACCGAGCCTTATGTATACTCCCAGATGGTAGCCGGTAAGGATGCAAAATTCCACGGCGAAGCGAAAAACAGCTGGCTGACCGGTACCGCGGCATGGACTTTCGTAAATATCTCCCAGTACATCCTGGGTGTATATCCTACCCATCAGGGATTATCCGTAGATCCTTGTATTCCTAAGGGCTTCGGCGATTTCTCCATCACCCGTAAGTTCCGTGAGGGCACCTATCACATTCAGGTGAAGAATCCTCAGAACGTGGAGAAGGGTGTGGTATCCATGACCGTAGATGGCAAGGCTGTTGACGGGCACATCATCCCTTACGAAAAGGGCAAGAAAGAGTACAACGTAGTTATTACGATGGGCTAATTCCTTTCAAAACGATTTCTATCCTCCTTAAAACCCCGGCAGTTATGATAACTGTCGGGGTTTTGTATTGTTTTCCAATAGCTTCCGGTATGTAGCATCCATTCCCAGAGCTCCAAGTGGTGCCGTTATGAGGATTGCCAGCACTGCCACTGACAGGACGATCTTACCACAGGATAATCCCATCGATAACGGTACGGAACCAATAGCCGCCTGTACGGTAGCCTTCGGCAGATAAGCGATCATGCAAAACAGGCGCTCCTTTTTACCTAGGTCCGTTCCCAGCAGACACAACGCCACACCAACAGAACGGAACACCAGTGCCAGCAGGATCATGCCTACCGCTGCCAGACCGGCTTCCATGGTATAGCGGATGTCCACCGCAGCGCCTACCAGCACAAACAGCACCACCTCCGCTGCCAGCCACAGTTTGCCAAACTTGGCAGACAACCTGCCCGTGACTTCCTTAGGTGTCCGCATCTTCAGTGCACATGCCATGCTCACCACTGCTAGCAATCCGGAAAAAGCAACCTTTCCCTTTAACATCGTCTCCAGTGCCATTAACAGGAAGGATAATCCCATAATGATAATGACTTTCATGCTGTTGCGCACGTAACTGCCCTTCCGATATAACAGTTCAAAAAGCTGTCTCAGCAGCCATCCCACCAACGCACCGAACAACACACCGGTCAGAATTGACACCGGAATATTTGCAAAATCCAGTGCATTTACATGTCCGCCCTGCGCCATTCCAACAAAAGCGGAAAACAGCACTATGACATAAATGTCATCGCAGGAAGCTCCTGCCAGGATCATCTGCGGAATACTTTTCTCCGTGCCATAGCCGTTCTCCATAAGGTGCACCATCCGTGGCACCACCACAGCAGGTGACACTGCTGCCAGTACCGCACCCATGACCGCCGCATCCATTCTGCTGATATTCAGGATCATGGGGGCAAATATTACAAAAGCAAGCAATTCACAAGTAGCGGGGACGCAGGACAGCATGACTGCGGAACGTCCTACTTTTTTCAGATCCTTCAGATCCAGAGATAGTCCGGCCTTGAGAAGTATAATGATCAGCGCGATCTGTCGCAGCTGTGATGAAATATTCAGAATCGATACATCCAACAGGTTCAGCACATATGGTCCCAGAATAATTCCGGTAAATAACATTCCAATAATGCGTGGCAGGTGAATCTTCTGGCAGATTGCTGCCATAAGAAGACCCAGCAAAAAAATCAGTCCCAGTGATGTAAGCATAAAAATTTCCTCCATTTTCTCGCAGCAGGACGTTTTGGAGTGTTTTATCGGATATTTTGTTTAAAAATATCTGCTTCCAAAGCATCCCCGAAATCACTTGCCGGGATTTCAAAATCTATAATTCCCACTGCATACGGCTGCAGTACATACTGCCCGGATTCAAAGACAAATCCATCTTCCGTAATGCTGAAGGTCGGGCTTGCCGGACCATTGCCGGTGCCTGCAATGTCCGCTCCATAGATTTCCTGATAAATAGCATCCATGTCTTCCGTGCTATCCAGCACTACCATTTTAATGCTCTTCTCATAATCAGGGTAGAAGCAATCATCCGTTGCCTGCATCTCGGCAGCTTTTTTCGTCACCAGTTCCAGTGCTTTGTCACGGAAGCCGTTTCCGAGACTGTCAAAGGTAATTTTTTCTCCTGTCTGCGTATAATAGTTTCTGTAATCCTGTATGTACCAGCCATGTGCTCCCTGATTATAGCCCTCATTGCCCCATACCACGCTGATCACCTTGTCATCTGCACGGATTACCTGAAATGAAAGTTCTTCATAGCTAGTCATTCCCGACATCTCGCCCTCATAAACTGTACCGAAATCACTATTGTTGATACTATCCAAAAAAGTTTCCACATACGCGTTCAAATCCTTTTGGATCTTGTCCTGCGCTTCTTCATTACCTTCTATCGTGATCGTCGGCACCTGATAGGCGTAGGTGTATTTTCTTTCCGCATCCTCCGGATCACTGCTGCCTTCAAAATCTTCCGTGGCAATCTCCACTTTGCCGGTTGCAACAGTCTCGGTCTGAGTTTCCTGTTGGACCGTGGTCTCCGTTCCGACGTTTTCCTGCATACTTTCCTGTATGCTCTCTATCGGGCTGCCGGTCACCTCTGGGATCAGCACGGATTCCTCCTCACCGCATGCAGTACAGGTAAGCAGCAGTCCTGTAAGTATTGTAGCCAATAATTTCTTTTTCATTTTATTTACCTCCCAATGCCAGTATATACAACCATTGCATCATAATGGCATCATGTCCCGACCACGCCCCGCAACACAACTTTCCCCACATATTTTCGGACGAGTTCCGCCATCTGTTCCAGTTTCTCCCGCGAGAAAGCACCAAACAGTTCCGCACCGCCCGGCTTAACAGCATTGCTTTCTGCTGTCTGTGTCATCCGGTACAGGCAGTTATCATTCTCCTGATAACTCTGCAAGTAGTATGCAGGACACCCTTCGATCCATCTGCCGATCTCTTTAAATTCTCCCACGGTATGAATCCCCTTTACCACAGTAGTTCGGAATTCATAGGGAATACCGCTGCTTTTCAGGATACCGATACTCTCCTCAATGCGGGAGATATCCATATGTGGCAGTCCCGCCGCCCGGGCATAATTATCTCTGGAAGCCTTAATATCCATCGCCACATAATCGATCAGGTGCTCCTGTAATAATTCCCACAATACTCCGGGCATATAGCCGTTGGTATCCAGTTTGATGGGATACTCCAGCTCCTTGATCTTTTGCAGGAACTTGCGAAGATCCCGCTGCAGAGTCGGCTCTCCGCCGGTGATACAGACACCCTGGAGGATCCCCTGCCTTTTTTTCAGATAAGCAAGCACTTCCTCCTCCGGAACAGACGGCTGGCATCCGGGATCCAGTACCAGTTCCCCGTTGTGGCAAAACGGACAGCGAAAATTGCAGCCTCCTGTAAAAACAGTGGCTGCAATATGTTCCGGATAATCTAATAAAGTTGTCTTGTTAAAACCATGTATTTCCATACAGCATTCCCTTCGTCCCCATAGGGACTGTATGACTCTTTCTTACGTCCTCGATATCGTAGAATCCCGGATCACCAGTTCTCCGTCGAATACACAGTGCTGGTGTTTCGCTTTTTTCCCGATAATGTCAAACAGAATCCGGGCGGTCTCTCTCGCCATGCTGTCTACCGGCTGCTTTAAAGTCGTCAATGACGGAATAACATATTTCCCGATTTCCACACCATCAAAGCCTGTCAGGGAAATATCTTCCGGTACCCTGTATCCGGCATCAGACAATGCTTTTCCAGCACCGATTGCCAGCATATCGGAGATTGCGAAGATTGCCGTGCACGGAATCTGCTTCTCCAGGAATTCCTTCGTCACCATGTAGCCATTCTCCAGGGAGTAATCCTCAAGGTCACTCCTCATGGGCAGGATCAGTTCTTCCCTTACTTCTATTCCGTTATCCTTCAACGCCTTTTTATAGCCTTCCAAACGCAGCTTACCGATGGAAGCATCCGTTTTGCGGGCACAGACGATCGCAATATCCTTATGCCCATTCTTACACAGATAGTCCACCATCTTGTAGCTTTCTTTGGTATCATCCACGGTCACGGAAGAATAGGTATTACGGCTGAATCCCTTTGGCAGCATTCCGGTAGTACTCAAGATAAACGGTACATGAAGCTGTGCCAGTTTTTCCTCGCTGTGAACCAGATAACCACCGAGAAAAATAATGCCCCGAAGCCTTTTTTCCTTTACAAGCTTCAGTGCCACTTCCACTTCGTCCTCATCATAATCGACATGCTGCAGAACCATGGCATAGGACTTTTCCTTAATCTCTTCTTCCAACACCTTGATCATCTGACTGAAAAAGGAGTTATTGATACCTTTTACCAGCACAGCGATTGCTTTCGCATCCTGTCGCTTCAGATTTCTGGCACTGTTATTGGGTACGTAATTATTCTCTTTGATCACCCTCATGATCATTTCCTTGGTCTCGGGATTGATGTCCGGGTGGTTATTTATGGCACGGGATACCGTGCTGACACCGACACCGCAGATTCTTGCAATGTCTCTGATTGTGATTTCCTCCATGGAGCGCAAACCTTTCCAAGCCTGCAGACTTACCTTCCGTACAGCTTCGTCATGCTGCGGATCCGTCCTGCAAGCTCCTTTGTAAAATCTCCGTTCCCCATTCTCCACTTCCAGTTGATCCCCAGTGTGGAAGGAATGTTGATGCGGGCCTCCGATCCCAATCCGAGATAATCCTGCATGGGAATAATCGCCATATCCGCCACGCTGGCCATTGCCGCACGTACGAATTCCCAGGGAATCTGCTCTCTGGGGATTACTTCTCCGTCCGCATTCTTCAGACGCAGATAATCGTCACAGAGCTTTTTATCCGCTCCCTTCAGAGTATCGTACCAGCCCATTACAGTGTCATTGTCATGTGTTCCCGTGTATACCACGCAATTATGTGTATAATTATGCGGCAGATAATCACTCTCTTCCCGGGAATCAAATGCGAATTGCAGTATTTTCATACCTGGATAACCGGATTTCTTTACTAATTCTATCACAGATGGTGTCAAAAAGCCAAGGTCTTCCGCAATAACTTCTTTTTCTCCCAATTTTTCCTTCATGGCACGGAAAATATCGTATCCCGGACCCTGTTCCCAGTGACCGTGCTCCGCAGTGGGTTCCCCATAGGGAATCGCATAATAAGCATCGAATCCACGGAAATGATCGATACGTACCACATCATAGCGCTCAAAGCAGGCTGCCAGCCGCTGCATCCACCAGGCATAACCGGTCTCTTTGTGATGTTCCCAGTTATACAGAGGATTACCCCACAGCTGTCCGGTGGCAGAAAATGCATCGGGAGGGCATCCCGCTACTGCTACCGGCTCACAATTCTCGTCAAACTGGAACAGCTCCGGATTCGCCCAGGCATCTGAGCTGTCAAATGCCACATAAATTGGAATATCCCCGATAATCTTGATGCCGTTATCGTTGGCATAGGTCTTTAGTTTCTCCCACTGTACCTGGAACAGATACTGCTGGAACTGGTAAAACGCGATCTCTTTCGCATATTTTCTGCGATATTTGTCCATAGCCGCAGGAGTTCTCAGTTTGATATCATCCTCCCAGGCTGCCCAACAGATACCACGGAAGCCATCCTTGACTGCCATATATAACGCATAATCCTCCAGCCAGTATGCATTCTTCTGTACAAACTCCTGAAATCTTGCATCTTCTTCAATATGACTATTATCAAACGCTTCTTTTAGCAGGCGGAAGCGACTCTTGTAGATTTTACCGTAGTCCACGGAATGAATGTCGGTACCGAAATCATAAGCATTGCACTGCTCAGCGGTCACATAGCCTCTCGCCACCAGATCCTCAGGATCGATGAAATAAGGATTCCCTGCAAAGGTGGAGAAGGACTGGTAAGGAGAATCTCCATAGCTGGTCGGACCTAACGGCAGGATCTGCCAGTATGCCTGACCGGCTTCTTTTAATCTGTCAATAAATTTGTATGCTTCTTTGGAAAAGCAGCCGATTCCGTATTTGGAAGGCAGACTGCTCACCGGCAGCAGGATTCCACTTTTTCTCATAACATAAATCTCCCGTTGTAACTTTTTCGTTTAACCCTTAACTGCTCCGGCTACCACGCCTTCGATGATGTACTTCTGACAGGTCAGATAGAAGACGATGATAGGGATAACAGACAATACCAACAGTGCCATCATGGCACCCAGATCCTTTGCACCGTAAGAGCCTACCAGATATTGTACCACAACCGGGATGGTTTTGTAATTAGTACTCAGACCAATTACCAGATAGGGCAGCAAATAGTCGTTCCAGATCCACATAGCGTTCAGAATCGCTACTGTGATAGCAGTCGGCTTCAGGATCGGCATTACGACGCCGAAGAAAGTCTGCAGCGGATTACAGCCGTCGATCATGGCTGCCTCTTCGATGTCTAACGGAATAGATTTGATAAATCCGCAGAACATAAATACGGACAGACCAGATCCGAAGCCCAGATACAGAAGCACCATTCCGGGAGGGTTATTTAAGTGAGTCATATTCGCCAGCTTAGACATCGTGAACATAACCATCTGGAAAGGTACAATCATGGAAAATACAAACATATAATACAATACGTTGGTCACACCGGTTTTTACTCTGGTCAGGTAATAAGCGGTCATGGAAGTAAACAGAATGATCGCTGCCACAGAAAATACCGTGATAAAAGCAGACCATCCGAAGGCTGTGAAGAAACCTGTTTTTTCAATACCATTCACATAGTTGGTAAGCCCTGCAAAAGTCTCTGCGGTAGGCAGTGCGAAAGGATTGTTACTGATGAACAGTTTTCCTTTAAAGGAGTTGATCAGCACGAAGAAAATAGGTGTCAAAAATGCAACTACCAGCACACACAGGATACAAAAAATGATTACATTGGAAGTTTTTTTCTTAGTCATTATTGCTCTACCTCCTTACGTCTGGTAAGTACCAGCTGTCCCAGGGCAATGACTGCCACTACAATGAAGAACAGTACTGCTTTGGCCTGACCAACACCTTCAAATCCGCTTCTGCCATAGAAGGTATTGTAGATATCCAGAGCCAGCATAGCTGTCTTTTTGCTGGGTGCTCCAGCCGTCAATGCAAGGTTCTGGTCGAACAGCTTAAAGCTGTTGGACACAGTGAGGAACAAACATATGGTAATAGATGGCATAACCATCGGAATTTTCACTTTGAATAATGTCTGTAACGAAGTAGCTCCATCAATCTCTGCTGCTTCGATCAGATCCGTAGGTACATTCTGCAGTCCGGCTACATAAATGATCATCATATAACCAATCATCTGCCAGTTCATCAGAATGATCAGACCCCAGAATCCATAGGTCGGATTCGCCACCAGTGTTGTCTCGTATTTTAACAATACTGCGTTAATCATCTGCTGCCAGATATATCCCAAAATGATACCGCCGATCAGGTTCGGCATGAAAAATACGGTACGGAACAGGTTGGTTCCCTTGATCTTTCTCGTCAGTGCCAGTGCCAGAATGAATGCAAACACATTAATGGTGATGATGGACACGACGGAGAATTTTAAGGTAAATCCGAATGCGTTGACAAAATCTTTGTCAGCGAAAATCTTGATATAATTTTCCAGGCCTACAAATTGTGCATTTGTGATCGTCTTGAATTTGCAAAAGGACAGATATACGCCCATAACAAACGGTATGATAAATGCAAAGGAAAATGCGATCAATGTAGGCAATACAAAAATGGGAAAATATCTTTTTAATGTCTTTTGCATAAGCCTTCTCCTTTTTACAAACACGGGGGCCGTGGTACCACCACCGCCCCCTATGTTTGAGATTTCTATAAGATGGATTAAGTTATCGTCTTGTTTTGTAGATGGAGCTTAGTTAGCTGCGATTGCTGCCTTCTCAGCTGCCCATCTGTCTACTACGGTCTGCTTTACACTATCCCAATCGATGGAACCGGAAGCATACTCCAGAAGAGCTGCACCGAAGTCATCCTTGAACTGCTGGCTGGGGAAGGAAGTGAAGTTCCAGGATACAGATGTCTTGGAAGAATCTGCCATGTAACGAAGAACTTCCTGAGCCAAAGGATCGGTGGGCTTTTCAGCATCGGTAAAGGTATCGAAAGGAGCAATGAATCCAAGGTCATTGGTTACAGCTGCCTTACCGGTCTCAGAGGAGAACAGCCATTCAACGAATGCGATGGATGCTGCCTGATCCTCAGCAGAAGCTTCCTTGTTGATGCAGAAGAAGTTCTCAGTACCGGTGCACAGTCCCTGATTCTCTTCACCTTCAACGCCGGTGTAGATAGGAAGGAACTTAACGTCTTCAGCCTTAACAGTGTTGCCGTCTACGCCGGAGATCTGGCCCCATGCCCAGTTACCGTTCTGTACCATTGCTACCTGACCCAGAGCGAACTCAGCCATGGAATCGTCTACAGACTTGCTTCCCAGCAGACCGGGTGCTGTGCAGGAGTTGTTGATGTACAGATCGAAAATGTTCTTGAAGTTATCGGAGTAAGTGAACTCCAGGTTGTCGGTATCGGTGATACCCTTGTCCTTGTACTCGTAGTATACAGGGATGTTAGCCAGATGAGTCTGCCATCTCCAGTCTTCACCGGGAGTCAGGGATGTGGAAGCGAATACGCCTTCAATACCGAGCTCATCTTTTCTTGCCTGCATATCTTCTACAACTTCTTTTAACTTGGCAAAGTTGTTGATCTCATCCATGCTTGCTGCCTTAGCACCGTCCAGTGCGAAGTACTTCTGCATGATAGCGTCGTTGTAGATGATGCCGTAACCCTCTACTACGTAAGGGATTCCGTATACACCACCGTCTTCGCCGGTGATTGCCAGGCTCTTATCCATTAACCAGCTGTACAGGTCTGTATCCTTTAAGTCTGCACAGTAGTCTTTCCAGTTCTGATAACCGATAGGTCCGTTGATCTGGAACAGGGTAGGTGCTTCCTTGTTAGCGATCTCAGACATCAGGGTCTGCTCATAAGTACCACTTGCTGCAGTTACAACCTTTACAGGGACACCGGTCTCCTCGGTATATTCCTTAGCCAGCTTCTGCCATACTTCGTCAACTTCAGGTTTGAAGTTCAGGTAGTATACAGATCCGTCTGCGGCTGCTGTCGTTTCAACAGCTTCGGTGGTTGCTGCATCTGTCTTGCTGTCGGTAGCAGGGGTGGTAGCTGCTGCATCACCGGAGTTTCCACAACCGGTCAGCATAGAGGCTGCCATTACTGCACAAAGTAATACGCTTGCCAATTTCTTCTTCATAATCTTACCTCTCCTTTATGTTTGTACGGGTCACTTCATAATTTTTGTATGTCCCCGTTACTGTTTCGGAATCGGTATCGGTATTGTTCCCGGTAACGTTTCCGTTGCTGTAATTAGAAGATAGCACATTCACGAATGGGTTGCAAGAGATTTCCTGCAATTTATCGGAAGTTTGTATATTGTCATCAAATCTGCGACATTGTTTTTGTGCATTTTCACCACGGAATGAAGTGCGCAAAATGCTTATGGATAATTTTATTTTCTGTAACTTGAGAGTTAGTTGAATACATTGGCAAAATCCACGAACTCCCGGAGCATGCGATACACATGTCTCGATGTAAGGTCTCCGGATGTGAATTTTCTACGAAAAGTGATGAGTAGTTCTCGTCATGACGGGGCCGCCTACAGTCGACATCCATGTCGACAATCGGCTGACGCGGACATCGTGTCCGCTTTCCCCCTGTCTTTCAGCACTTTTCTAGAGAATATCAACATCCTCCGACTAACATCTTCGACATGGCACCGCATACTCCGGGAGTTCTACGTTTTGGAAAGCTTTCAAAAACCCCCGGTGCATTCACACCGGGGGGTTGTATCTGTTATTTCAATTTCCAGATGTCTCTGTTGTACTCTGCGATGGTTCTGTCGGAGGAGAAGAAGCCTGCCTTGGCGATGTTCACCAGCATCATCTTCTTCCACTTCTGCTGATCCTCATAATCGGCGAATGCCTGATCCTTTACCTTGATGTAATCTTCTAAGTCAAGCAGGGTCATGAACCAGTCTTTGTTCAGCAGCTCGTTGTACAGGCGCTCCAGGTTCTCCTTTTTGCCCACTTTGAGCACTTCTTTGCTGACAATAAAGTCTACAGCCTCTTTGATCACAGGGCTCTTCTTATAGTAATCCTTGGAGACATAATCTGCCTTCTCGTAATGCTTGATGACAGTGTCGCTGTCCTGACCGAAGATGTAGATATTGTCATCACCTACCAGCTCGTGGATCTCTACGTTCGCACCGTCACTTGTACCCAGTGTTACAGCACCGTTTAACATGAACTTCATGTTACCGGTTCCGGATGCCTCCTTGGATGCCAGAGAGATCTGCTCGGAGATATCGCAGGCAGGGATCAGCTTCTCGGCATAGCTTACGTTGTAGTTCTCTACCATAACAAGCTTCATGTAAGGGCTGACTTCCGGATCGTTATTGATAATGTCGGACATTACCAGCAGGAGATGAATGATATCCTGAGCGATCACATACGCAGGTGCAGCCTTTGCACCAAAGATGAAGGTCAGCGGTGTAGAAGGCTTCTTGCCGCCCTTGATCTCCAGATATTTGTGAATGATATACAGTGCGTTCATCTGCTGACGCTTATACTCGTGCAGACGCTTTACCTGAATATCAAAGATGGAATCGGGATTCAGCTCCACGCCTTCCTTATCCTTGATATAGGATACCAGTTCGGTCTTCTTGGTCTTCTTGATATCATAGATAGCATCCAGTACCGCCTGATCGTCCTTATGCTCTAACAGCTTCTGTAATTCTTCGGCATCCTTCTTGTAACCGTCGCCGATGGTCTGGGTCAGGAACGCAGCCAGCTCATGGTTACAGGACAGCAGCCATCTGCGGAAGGTGATACCATTGGTCTTGTTGTTGAACTTTTCAGGGTAAATCTTGTAAAAATGATTCAGTTCGCTCTGCTTCAGAATCTCGGTATGAATTGCTGCCACACCGTTGACGCTGTAACCGTAATGGATGTCGATGTGTGCCATGTGCACTCTCTTATCCTTATCGATGATCTGAACTTTTTCGTTCTTATATTTCTTTGCCACACGGTCACTCAGCTCCTTGATGATGGGAACCAGCTGAGGAACTACCTTTTCAATATAAGCCAGAGGCCACTTTTCCAGAGCTTCTGCCAGGATGGTGTGGTTGGTATACGCGCAGGTGCGACTTACGACGTCAATGGCTTCATCCATGGTGAAGCCTTCCTCAGTGGTGAGGATACGGATCAGCTCAGGGATAACCATAGTAGGATGGGTATCGTTGATCTGGATTGCCACATGTTCAGGCAGAGTATGCAGATCATAGCCTTTTTCCTTTACTTCCTTCAGGATCAGCTGGGCACCGTTGCATACCATGAAGTACTCCTGGTAGATACGTAACAGGTTACCGGCCTCATCGGAATCATCCGGATACAGGAACAGAGTCAGGTTCTTCTCAATGGCTTCCTTATCGAAAGTGATGCCTTTCTTTACCAGACTCTCATCCACGGTCTCAATATCAAATAAGTGCAGCTTGTTCAGTCCGTTCTCATAACCTACCACGTCAATATCATACAATACGGAAGTCACCTTGCGGTCACCGAAAGCCACTTCGAATTTTGTACCGGTGTTGTTCAGCCAGGAATCCTTCTGGATCCAGTCGTTCTTCTCAGCATTCTGCAAATGATCCTTGAATACCTGCTTGAACAGACCGAAGTGGTAGTTCAGACCGATACCGTCTCCGGGAAGTCCCAGAGTAGCGATGGAATCCAGAAAACATGCTGCCAGTCTTCCAAGTCCACCGTTACCAAGAGAAGGTTCCGGCTCTGCCTCTTCGATGTCTGCGATGTTCTTACCGTTTTTCTTAAGGATCTCACTCAGTTCCTCATAGATTCCTAAGTTGATCAGGTTGTTGGATAACAGCTTACCGATCAGGAACTCCATGGAAATGTAATATACTTTCTTGTCTCCGGTGATTGCAGGAGTCTCTGCCATCTTCTCTTTGGTCAGCTGCAGTACTCCGTTGTACAGCTGTGCATCGGTGCAGGCACCGATATTTTTTCCATACATTTTGCCGGTGATCTCGTTTAATGTCTGCTCTAAATTCATCTTTAACCCCATTTCCGCACGTTTCCTCAGGGAAGCGCACTATTTTTCTATTCTCTCTGTTGCGGTTTTCCCTGAATCAGCGGATGCCATTTCCTCCGTTTTTCAGGAAAAATAGTTTTGTTGCTCTCTTACAATACACAGGATACCATAGGAAAACGTTTTCCGCAACCCTTTCTTTGATTTTCTTGGATTTTTGTGCAAAATAGCTTAACAGATAATGTCCTTATAGTACATTTTCACGATACTGTGAGGCATGACTACCTGATGTCCCTCGCCGCCGTTCATCAGATGATGTACTTCTTCCACGGCTCTGCTGGAGATGCTGTAGAAGTCCTGTCTGATAGTATTCATCTGCTTACCGACATATCCCATCAGGGTGATGCCATCGAAACCGCACACCGGACGGAAAATGTCCATATCGATCAGGGCGTTCATGGCGCCGATTGCCATCAGGTCGGAGGCACAGACTACCACGTCCTTATTTTTCGCGTATTTCAGTGCCACGTTTCTCGCTGTCAGCTCACTGAAATCTCCCTGTCTCACCATCATGGTCAGATCCAAGTCTTTCACCAGACGTTTCATGCCTTTTAATCTCTGTTCCGTGACATAACCGTCTCTTCTGCCTGCGATGTACAACACACGCTTGCAATTATCGTCCAGCACCGTCTTTTTCGCCACATCGTACTGAGCCTGTTCCTGATCGATACTGATGTATGTGGTCCTGGCATTCACAATCGGTGCATCCACTACCACACAGGCGAACTGCTTTTCCCGGATGAGTTTCTGCAGCACTTTATCTTCTTTGGACATGCCATAGATCACAACGCCCGAGATACTTTGTGACAGAAAAGATCTGGTGATCTCTTCCGCTGTCATTCCCGCGATCATAGAAGGAAAGATCGTCACGACTTCCACATTCAGTTCTTTCGCCTTATCCAATGCCCCTACCAGGTACTGCATGAAGATCTGGTCGATAGCCTGGGTCTGTCTATTGGGATCCAGCACCAGCGCGATTCTTCCAAACTGCTTGGAGGAAAGCGCCGCAGCAATGGAATTCGGAATATAATTCAGTTCCTTGATGGCGTCCTGTACCTTTTTCTTCGTCTCTTCACTGACATTCGGGTAGCCGTTTAAGACCTTGGATACTGTTGAAATTGCCACTCCGGCATGTTTTGCCACTTCCTTGATTGATACCATAAATCCCCCATTCCGGCCGCAGATCCCTGCGCCCGTTTTTCTCCGTTACCGCGACAGAATGCGGTCTTGTTCCATTTGACGTTTGCTCATATATTCTCTATACTATAAGTTAATGGCAGTTTCGTCAATGTACAGCATTTACGAAATATGGCGTGAATTTTTGGAAAAGGTTTTCCAAAACAGATTAAAATAGGACAGCGAAAGCGCCGGAAAGGCAACACATATCATGGCAGTTATCAAAAGTGTGGAAGAAAAATATATGAAAGAAGCCTTGAAACAGGCAAAAAAAGCCTACGCTCTGGGAGAAGTTCCCATCGGTTGTGTCATCGTACACGAGGGAAAGATCATCGGCCGGGGTTACAACCGCCGCAATACAGATAAAAATACGCTGGCGCATGCGGAGATCACAGCGATCAACAAAGCCAGCAAGGTCATCGGTGACTGGCGTTTGGAAGAGTGTACCCTCTATGTGACACTGGAGCCCTGCCAGATGTGCGCCGGTGCCATCGTGCAGGCCCGAATCCCCGAAGTCGTCATGGGCTGTATGAATCCCAAGGCCGGATGCGCCGGATCCATCCTGAATATACTGGAAATGCCCCAGTTTAACCATCAAGTGAAGGTTACCCGGGGCATTTTGGAAGTGGAATGCAGTCAGATGCTGAAAACCTTTTTCGAAGAACTCCGCATCCGCAACAAGCAGGAAAAGGAAGCCAGGAAGTCCTTAAGCAGTCTCTCGTAGCGATGCTTCTTCTCCTTTATCCTGTGCATGTCCGCTCTTTCTGAATTTTCTGAGTTTCGGCAGTTTGCAGAGCAGAAGTCCCGTCTGATACAATCCCTCTGGTGCATACAGTATCATAAATACGCAATATGGGAATACATATCTGCTCTTGGCTTCCCACAGGATACTGAACAGAAATCCGCCGAACACAGCAATCCAGGGCAGCCACAGTGATATCGGAACCTCCTTTTTCTTCCACCACAAGATTCCCAGCATGACCAATGCCATAAGTCCAGCCAAATATAGGATACTCTGGTAATAATTTGTAAGCTTCCATATAGTTCTTCCCAGTTCACCGTAATACAGACTCTCCAGAACAGAAGACAATTCCGCTCCTTCTTCAAAACTTTCCGTACTTTCCAACGCTGCATACATCGGCTCTATCCACTGGCCCTCCACCTTATTTTTGAAAAAGTTGAATGCCATTCCCGGATCCTGTGAAAATTCTTCCAACCGTTCCCGGATATATTCTTTTCCCTGCTGCGCGGCAAGTTCCTGTTGGCAATCATAATCTGTAAATGTTGCCTGCTGATATCGGTTATAGACCCCCGCTCTGCCTTCCGTCTCCTGTAATCCCATAGCAACCCACAAGATACTGGGAATACCGACTCCACTGGGATATCCCGACCGGACTTCATAGATTACATCTACTGCCTTCACAGACAATGCCGCCGTCAGAAGGATCGCTGTTCCCGCCATAAGATATCGTACTTTCTTTTTTCTGAGACTTACCAGCAGAACATAGACTGCCACGGCAACGAGAACGATCCATGTATTTTTCCGGGCAAGTACCGCCAGACCCGCTGCGAAGGATGCCAATGCAATATATCTCTTCTGCCCGGAATGTTCATAGGCTGCCACACCATAAAACAATATGATTCCGAAGCTGATGCTGAGCACATCACCATAGATATAAGGAAGATAAAATAAAAGAGGAAAACAACCCAGCATCATCACACAATACAGCATCCGGAATACCGGTCTGTCCGTGTTCAGCTTCAGAAACCCATAGCCCGCCAGTATCGTAAGTATCCACCATACGACATGAAGGATCTTGGCCGGTCTGTAGTTAAAGTCGCCGAACATGGTAAACAGGATCTCATAGAGGATTGCCAATCCCTTCTGCTGCTGGTACATTCCCACATACCCGCCAATGCTCAGCATGCTGAAATTGCCATCTCTGCAATATGCAGCAAACGCTGTAGTATTAATCTGGTCTCCTACGGGATAATAGGGATTCTTGCATACATAGAATACCCCCAGAATAAACGCAATGACGCTCGTCACAATTAACGTACACAGGCAGATTTTTTCCTGCTGGAACTTATCTTTTTTCATCAACACTTTGTCAATTCCCATGGTACAAAGCGATGCAGCAAAAAATACCGCGATATGAGCCCAGGTCTTGTCCCCGACCAGCACTCCTCTGGTTCTGCCATCCACCGCACCGTAATAGGAATATTTGCAGGCCCAGTAGCTGAGAAGCATCATCATTGCCAGAGCGCACACCAATAAGATTCCGAGCAGTGCATGATATAGTTTTTGGTTTTTATCTGTCTGTAACTGCCTGGTATTCATTTTCTTTCGATATCCTTTTCTCCCAGAGTATTATAATTTTATCTTGTTATTATTGTAATTTTCCGATAATTGCATATCGTTACGTCAATTATAGCACGCGCAGACATATTCTTCAAGTCAAAGAGGCTTGACAAAGCCGCCGGAAACAGATACACTAAAAAAGCCGTATATGTCGGGTTGCCATGCAGTGGTGATGAAACTCGGTCTTACGCAATGGAAATCTACGAACCGTGTCAGGTTGGGAACAAAGCAGCACTAAGTAGAACCTTCCATGTGCCGTAAGGAAACTGGGTGGAGCTGCTGTCATGGTCCGGCGTATGCGGTTTTGACATTTGTAGCTATGAATAAGAAGGAAGTACAGATATGGCTGTAGAGACTACCACTTTTTCAAATAATTGCGCCGACACCTGGTTCCGTGACATCATGTCCGACTGTGTGCTTTGCCCACGTGCCTGCCATGTGAACCGTCTCGCCGGTCAGACCGGGTACTGCGGGCAGACCGCTGAACTCACGGCAGCGAGAGCTTCCCTGCATTATTGGGAAGAGCCCTGTATTTCCGGTACTTCCGGCTCCGGAACCGTCTTTTTCTCCGGCTGTAATCTCAGATGTGTCTTTTGTCAGAATCATAATATTGCTTTGGGTAAGGCCGGACGAGTCATTGCTCCGGAGCATCTGGCGGAAATCTTTTTGCAATTGCAGGAACAGGGGGCCAATAATATCAACCTCGTCACCCCGACTCATTTTCTGCCGCAGATCGTTATTGCACTGGAGCAGGCAAAACAGAAGGGGCTGCATCTTCCCATTGTATACAATACCGGCAGCTATGAATCTCCGGAGGCACTGCGCCATCTGGAAGGGCTGGTGGATATTTATCTTCCGGATCTGAAATATTTTTCCCCGGAACTTTCCACTGCGTATTCCCATGCTCCGGATTATTTTGAAACTGCCTGTGCAGCCATTTCGGAAATGTATCGCCAGGTGGGGGATCCTGTCATCGATGAAGATACCGGATTAATGCAGCACGGGATGATCGTCCGCCATCTGCTTCTGCCCGGGCAGACAAAGGATTCCAAAAAAATCCTGCGCTATCTCCATGAGACCTATGGAGATCATATTTATATCAGCATTATGAATCAGTATACACCTCTGCCACAGGTAGCGGACATTGAGGCGCTGAATCGTACCGTAACGCCGGAAGAATACGACCGAGTATTGCGATTTGCAGAGCGGATCGGCATCGAACGAGGTTTTCGTCAGGAAGGAACGACCGCCAGTGAAAGCTTTATTCCGGAATTCGATGAAAGTGGACTGTGATCCTCTCACAGTTCCACCGAGATCAGATAATATCCAAAGTCTCCTTCCCATGCCGGTTCTCTGGCTCCTTCAAAGCTCTCAAAGCCAAACATTCTCGCGACCTGTTTCTCCCGTTCGTAAAAGTTTCCCGGAACTCCTATGTAATACTTTGCCTGCCCGGCTGTTTCCTGCCGCAACAACAGCAAATGTCTGTAATTGTAATATCCATGCAGTAAAAAGCTGTTATGGGTCATCTGATAACAGCGTTCCCGCAGGACCACGAAATCCTCCGGTCCCACAGAGAGAAATTCCCTGGCATCCCGGAAGGGATGAATGTGTGGGTAAATGCTGCTTAACTGCTCCCATTTGGTATCTTTCATGTGCAGGGTGTTTTCTGCGGCGGATCGTTTTGAGATCCGGTCCCCCTGCGATGGAACAAGACTTGTCACTACGGTTTCTGCCGCTTCGGGGGGCTGTTCTCGTGGTTGTTTATCCGCCTCCTGTGCAGGTTTTTTTTTCGCGTCACCGCCTCTCACAAACCGTCCTATGATTTCCAAATTTCGTTCCAACGGAATGCGTATCCCAAGTATCTGCTCCCACTCTTTTTCCAATGGAATCCTTTTCTCACAAGAAGCTCTTCCTTGATCTATTGTCATTTCGCACAGCTGCTGTTCCCCGCTTTCCCATTGCAAATACAGCAGTATCCCCTTACCGGACACGATTTCCTGTCCATTCAGCTGCACTGTCAAAATTTCTTCTTTATCCAGGCTTTCCAACCTCGCATATCCCGCACTTCGGATTCGCTGCCCGTTTTCCTGTAATTCCAGATAACTGATCTGTTTCCGATATGACATAAAAATCCCCCCGCATAAAGTATTCTAACTATCTTTATGCAGGGGGTTGTCCTTAATATTCCTGGTTGTCCAGATATTTCATATAATTAACGACCATCATTGCGATCTTGAAGGTCAATGCATCATCGAAGCTGCGCAGGTCCAGTCCGGTGCTCTTCTGGATCTTCTCAATACGATACACCAGCGTATTGCGGTGTACGAACAGCTGTCTGGAAGTCTCCGACACATTCAGATTGTTCTCAAAGAACTTGTTCAATGTATTCAATGTCTCTTCGTCCAGATCGTAGGGTACATTGTCTCCGAAGATCTCTTCGATGAAGATCTTGCACAGATTCACCGGCAGCTGATAGATCAGTCGTCCGATTCCCAAAGTGCTATAGGCAATGACTTTTTTCTCTGCATAGAAGATCTTGCCTACATCCAGTGCCATCTTAGCTTCCTTGTAGGACTTGGAGACATCCTTCAGTTCCTGTACCACAGTACCGTATGCAACTTTTACATCCAACAATGCTTCCGCATTCATCATGGCCACAATAGTCTCTGCCAGTTCATGCAGTGTCTCCGGTGTTGTGGTGTTTTCTACGGACTTGATCAGGATCAGACTGGATTCATCTACAGCAGTCACATAATCGCCCGCCTGGGGTGAGAACATGCTCTTAAGCACTTCCGATACAATACCGTCCTTCTCATCCTTCGTCTCGATCAGATACACCGCTCTCGGACAGCTGACTTCCACATGAAGCTTCTTCGCTCTGTTGTAGATATCTACCAACAACAAATTGTCCAGTAACAGATTCTGGAAGAAGTTGTTCCGGTCAAAACGCTCTTTATAGGCAATGACAAGATTCTGAATCTGGCTGACGGCAATCTTGCCTACCATATACACATCGTCCGTCATTCCGCGGGCAACCAGCACATATAAAAGTTCACCTTCATCACGGATCTTCAGAAGATGATGCACTCCGATCACCTGACTGTCTGCAGGGGATTCTGCAAAGCCTGTGATCAGATCGGTCGTAATGTCATCTCTCTCCATGGTAGATGCCACTTCGGATCCGTTCAGGTCATAGACTCCGAGGTCAACTTTTGTGATTGCTTTCAATTCATCAATGCTTGTCTGTATAATCTGGCCTGTAATCATATTATCCACGCCTTTCTGTAATATTTCATATCCGCTTGCTCTACTCATAACCAAAAAGCCCCTCTGCAAGCAGTCTCGCCTTTTATCTATGTCCCACAATCCTTCCCCTCTATTCACATATCGTGGGATTGGCATCACTATATATGTTTAGTATAAAGGATTTGTGCATTTGGTGCAAGCAAAATGCTGAAAAAAGACCCTGTCTGTAATTACAGACAGGGTCTTGAAATTTCTGATTAAGACTAGTTGGTAATAACCTGCTCGGTCTCTTTGTCGAATACATGGATCTTCTCAACATCCAGAGCGAACTTAACGGTATCGCCAGGTCTTGCAGTGGTACGAGAATCTACTCTTGCGGTCATAGGGAACTCGTCAAGATCGAAGTACAGATATACTTCTGCACCAAGTAACTCGTAAACCTTAATGGTAGAGGTAAATACGCTCTGAGGAGAGGTCTCGATGTACATCTCGGAATCATATACATCCTCAGGACGGATACCGAAGGTAACAACCTTTCCATCGTAACCGCCATCGATCAGCTTCTTGGACTTAGCGGGAGGAAGAGGAATGCTGTGACCTGCGATTACCAGGTTAGCGATGTCGCCTTCTACCTTAACAGTAGCATCTAAGAAGTTCATCTGCGGAGATCCCATGAATCCTGCTACGAACAGGTTGCAAGGCTTCTCATACAGATTCTGAGGAGTATCTACCTGCTGGATAACGCCGTCCTTCATAACAACGATTCTGGTACCAAGGGTCATAGCCTCGGTCTGGTCATGTGTAACGTAGATGATGGTGGTGCCCAGTCTCTGATGCAGCTTAGCGATCTCGATACGCATCTGTACACGCAGCTTAGCATCCAGGTTGGACAGAGGCTCATCCATCAGGAATACCTTAGGGTTACGAACGATTGCACGTCCCATAGCAACACGCTGTCTCTGACCACCGGACAGAGCCTTGGGCTTACGATCAAGCAGCGGAGTCAGATCCAGGATCTTAGCTGCTTCCTTAACCATCTTGTCAATCTGATCCTTGGGAACTTTTCTCAGCTTCAGACCAAATGCCATGTTGTCATATACGGACATATGAGGATACAGAGCGTAGTTCTGGAATACCATTGCGATATCTCTGTCCTTAGGCTCTACATCGTTAACTACTCTGTCACCGATCTTCAGTTCACCGGAAGAGATATCTTCCAGACCTGCGATCATACGAAGAGTGGTGGACTTACCACATCCGGAAGGACCTACGAAAATGATGAACTCCTGATCTGCGATCTCAAGGTTGAAATCCTTAACAGCTTCAAAACCGTTAGGATATACTTTGCAGACATTCTTTAAAGATAAACTTGCCATTTGAAAATACTCCTTTCATATTTACAATGTTACTTTCTCTCATTGTGAAACGATATGTCTCGTTTGAATCTGAAATCAGTATAACGAAATTCACGAAAATGTGCCATACCACTATTTCACAAAGATTTTGAATCATATTGTATGAATTGCTTATAAACTTTTCTTTTTTTAAAAATGCTTGTCAGATTGAACAAATCTGTTTCTATTTCTTGGACATTTTCCACAAGGAGGTCTCTACTTTGTCTCTTTTTCCGGCTTTTTGTAGAACGTAAGCTGATTTTTTCCATGTCTTTTTGACACATACAACGCATTATCCGCGGATTTATACAGCTCTTCAAATGTTTTACCGTCACCGGGGAACACTGCCGCTCCCACACTGGCCGTAACGGAATACTTCACATATTCTCCCACTTCAAACTGGTGGAAAAACTGCTCAATCTTCTTCCCTTCCCGTTCGATCATGGTAATATCACGGATGTCCTTGAGAAATACCATAAACTCATCGCCACCGGTACGGCCCACAATATCCGTGGCACGGAACATCGACTGCAGGCGCACTGCCAGGTTCCGGAGCACTTCATCTCCAAAGGTATGTCCCATGGTGTCATTGATCTTCTTGAAATTATCTACATCCAGAACGAACAATACCCCCTGCTTATCCGGATATTGTTCCATATATTCACGGATCTTACGCTCTGTGGCCATCTTGTTGTTCAGATCAGTCAGCAGATCGGTGTCTGCCTTGTCTTCCAGGACTTTGCTGTGTTCCGAGACCTTTATGCGTACCAGCACATTGATCACTGTGATCACAATAAGGGCTGCTGCGATCGATATGCTGATCTTGACGATCAGATCCACAATAGGGCCACGGAAGGACTGCTGAATACTGGACAGATAGGATTCATCGATGCCTACCACCAGATTCCAGGCTGTGTCCGCAATGGGAAAATGACAGAGGATCTTACCTACACCGTTCTCATTGACATGCAGTATCCCATTGTCGCCCTTCTGCTGTTGTCTGTCAAACAGTGTCCAGCTTCCAAGACTCTCTGCTACCTCTTTTAAGGAATTCCAGAAATCGTTTTGTAAAATTTTCGTTCCTTGTGTCGCTCCATAGCATGCCATAATGGTTCCGTTGCGATCGACCAAAGAAAAAAATGTCCTGTCTCCGTATACGGAATTCTCAAATAAATCAGACATCTCTGCCGGCTCCATATAACTGAGCAGGTATCCGTTTACATTTCCGGAATTTGTAATAGGACATACATAGATGAAAGCCGTCTGTCCGTTGATCCCGTCCGTTCTGGTAAACAGATAATGCGGTGTTTCACCAAGGATACTATCATAGTAATTCAGTTCTGTCATATCGATCTGCCGTCTGTCATTCAGAAAGCCCGTGCCGTTGGTTGCACAGTATACAACCATATATGCATCACTTGCCTTCATCAGTGTATCCAGCTTCTCATTCAGGAACGCCTCACCTCTGTCCAGGCGGCCGGCCATGATCGACGCAACCGCATCCGTGATATTTCCCAGCGCTTTCAGTTTATCCTCTACCCCGGCAGCATAATAAAGTCCGATCTGTTCCGCCTGATCATCCACAACTGTCTGTATTGCTATTTCCATCTTATTATTAAAGTCATATATGCTCAGGACCAGTGCGATGACTAACAATACACCTGGTAGGATCCATTGGAGGAAATTTTCCCATATTTTTCTCTTCCGCATATTCTGAACACCCCTTATCTGTTGCCTGTAGAACATTCGTCCATCAGCCCTGACCCTGCAGGTATCTTAGCTATTTGTCTTCTATCTTAATACTTTCATCAATCTCATCATGAAATACTCTTTCATCCTCTTCCGGTGATACTTCCGGTGCCGGCTCCTGTTCTGACAGAAGCTGGTCTTCCAGTTTTTGGAAAAACTTATTATATAACATTGCGGATGCATATGCCGGCAGAGAAAAACCAAACAGAAAGATGATCGGTATCAGTCGTAAAGATACCAGGTATATGATCAGCGGAAAAAATGCCATTACGAGCATTACCAATGTCTTAGGAAGCTGCAGGATGCTCATAATAAAGGCATTTCTGATGGTTCCCATGATCGTATTGTCGAATTTGGCAAGTACCGGGAATACATACAATGTCGTGCAGATCACAAGCACTGCAGCAGCCATGATCAGAACCACCAGCACGCTGCTGAACTGTATTCCGGATTTGGTAATAATGTAATAATCTCCACCCAGTACTGCTGCTATCAGCAGGATCAGCAGCCAGATCAGAGTAGCCTGGCGGAAATTTGTCTTAAATGATTTGAAAAAGCTTCTGGTAATATAACTTTCCTCATTGCGCACGATCTTTAGTGCCACATAATGCATGGAGGTAAATGCCGCTCCTGCAGTAATAATGGGAATACAGCAGATCAGAGTCAGAATGTTCAGCCACATCAGGTCTGCCATTTTATTGAGTACATTCATTAACGGACTGTCCAGGTCAAAAATCTTCATTTACATCATATCCTTTTCGTTTGCTTAATTTATAAAAACTTTTCCATCGGTGTTACGCGGATCCCCGAAAAAGCTTCCTCCTCATGCACTGCATGAAATCCCAGTTTCCGATAGAAATCCACGGCATACGGAGCTGCCTTCAGCGACATATACCGTTCCCCCGCCTCTTTTTTCAGATATTCGCACATTCTTCCCATCAGACTCCGGCCAACACCTCTGTGATGATATTCTTCGTCCACGAAAAGAAGCGACAAATGATTGTAGTTCCGCACAGAAGCCGCTCCGATGATCCTGGCGCCATCCAAAGCCACCATCATCTGATATCTTCCCTGCCGGAACGACTTATAGAGGTGTTCATCCGTAATGAATTCATGAAAATTACGGATTCCCTCCTCTGTATAATCCACCGCCTCATATTTCAAAAAAGTCTTCCAGATCATATGCATGGCAGGGATCCAGTCTTTGTCCTCTGCCCATCTGATCTCATAGCCATTCACCATATCTGCCATACTGCACCGTCTCTCCGATTCAGGATCAGGGAAGCCTCTGTTCTCAGGCGATCCCCGGAATCTCCTTGCAGATCCACTGCCAGATGTCCTCCATTGCCACCTCAGCGTCGTCTTCATTCAGGAGTTCATGTCTGTCATTCTCGTATAGCTTCACGGTAATGTTCTTCACTCCGGCTCTCTTCAGAGAGTCACATGCCTTATGAACACCCTTACCGTAATCTCCCACAGGGTCTTCCGCTCCGGATACCATAAGAATCGGCAGGTTCTGGGGAACCTTTTCCAGATTCTCCTGCTTCTGCAATCTGCGGATCAGTTCAAACAGAGTCTGAAAACCGTTCACGGTAAAGGTAAATCCGCACAGTTCGTCTTCGATATAGCGGTCCACATTCTCCGTATTCCGGCTGAGCCAGTCACTGGAAGTTCTGGGAGAATCAATTCGTTTGTTATAGCCTCCGAAGGCAGCCTTATCAATAAAATGGCTGACATGCTTCGAACCGCAGAACAGCTTCTGTATTCCCGCCATGGCTTTTGAGGCAAAGATCAGCCCCGCCGACTGCATTCCCGTACCTACGATGACCGCACCGCCTATTCCGCTACCGTAACGGCACAGATAATTCCTGGCAATAAAAGATCCCATGCTGTGTCCAAGAATAATATAAGGCACCTGCGGATATTGTTCTTCCGTGATCTTCTTCAGACGATGTACATCCCGGACTACTACCGTCGCAGGATCCTGCTCGCAAAAGTAACCGAAAGACCCACCCTCTGAAACAGATTTTCCATGTCCCAGATGATCTTCACCGGTGACAAGGATTCCTCTCTTCGTCAGAAATTCTGCCAGATTTTCATAGCGTTCCACGTATTCTGCCATTCCGTGCACGATTTGCACGATGCCTCTTACGTTACCGCCATCGGGTGTATATCGCACTGCATGGATACGGTTCTCACCGTCCCGGGAGTCAAAGTAGAATTCTTCCTTGATCATAAGACCTCCTTGGTTGCAGAAAATCATAGGACGCATAAAACAAATGTCAATTTACAGCCATATGCTTCTGCGTCCTATTCATTATATATCATTTTATATAAAATTTTAAGTCCTATATTTCTTTTTTTGTAAAATAGTAACCATTACATCCGCACTGTTCATGGTCGAACTGTTTTAGCAGATCTCTGCTCCTGCCGGCATATTTTTCTCAGGTGTTACCAACGCGAGGTTGCCTTCGGCGTCTTCTGCGCACAGGATCATGCCCTCGGACAATACTCCTGCCAGTTTCGCGGGCTTCAGGTTCACCAGTACCATAACCTTTTTGCCTACCATTTCCTCGGGGCTGTAATGCGCCTTAATGCCGGAGACGATCTGACGTACCTGACTGCCGATCTTTACCTGGCTGCACAGAAGCTTCTTGGACTTAGGCACTGCCTCACAGGAGATGATCTCACCTACCTGGAACTGCATTTTCGCGAAATCGTCATATTCGATCTCTGCCTTGGGCTCGATATCAATGGCTTCCTGCTCTGCTTTTTCAGCTTCTGCATTTGCTTCTTCCGCTTCATGCTCCGCTGCTGCCTTGATCATGGCTTCTTCCAGCTCTGCCTCTTTTTTCGCTACATCCTTCATATCCAGACGTGCAAAGAGGATTTCGGGCTGGTCGGTTACTTTGCTGCCGCTCTCATACAGACCGAACTGCTCCAGCTGGTCAAAATCTCGCAGAGAGGTGTTCAGCTGTTTTGCAATTCTCTCTGCTGTCTCGGGCATATAGGGCTCTAACAGGGAAGCTCCGATGATGATGCCTTCCACCAGATTATACAGTACGGTTGCCAGGCGGTCTGCCTTGGCTTCGTCCTTCGCCAGTACCCAGGGCTCTGTCTCGTCGATGTATTTGTTGCAGCGCTTGAAGATACCGAAGATCTCGGTCAGAGCATCTGCCACACGCAGTTCTTCCATCTTTGCCACAACTTTTGCATAGGTACCGGTCACGGTCTGTTTCAGATCCGCATCCACTGCCGCGTCATTCTCGGTCAGCTGAGCGTTTTTATTCTCTACCACACCGCCAAAGTATTTGTTGCTCATGGAGATGGTTCGGTTCACCAAGTTGCCCAGGGTGTTGGCCAGATCGGAATTGGTGCGCTCTGCCACCAGCTCCCAGGTCAGGTTGCCATCGTTTTCAAAAGGCATTTCGTGCAGTACATAGTAGCGTACCGCATCCACGCCGAAATAATCTACGAGGTCATCCGCATAGACCACATTTCCTTTGGATTTGCTCATCTTGCCGCCGCCCATGAGAAGCCAGGGATGTCCGAATACCTGCTTCGGCAGAGGCTCGCCCAGTGCCATCAGGAAAATAGGCCAGTAGATGGTATGGAACCGGATGATATCCTTACCGATCAGGTGCAGGTCTGCGGGCCACAGTTTCTTGTACTGCTCGGTGCTGTTGCCGTCTGCATCGTAGCCGATACCGGTGATGTAGTTGGTCAGCGCATCGAGCCATACATAGATAACATGCTTGGGATCGAAAGTCACAGGGATACCCCAGGTGAAGGAAGTACGGGATACGCACAGATCCTGTAAGCCGGGAAGCAGGAAGTTGTTCATCATCTCGTTCTTGCGGGATACGGGCTGAATGAACTCGGGATGCTCATTAATGTGCTTGATCAGTCTGTCCGCATACTTGCTCATACGGAAGAAGTAAGCCTCCTCCTTCGCAGGCTTTACCACACCGCCGCAGTCCGGGCACTTGCCGTCTACCAGCTGGGACTCCGTCCAGAAAGACTCACAGGGAGTACAGTACATTCCCTCATAGGCTCCCTTGTAAATATCTCCCTGATCGTAGAGACGCTTGAAAATCTTCTGTACCTGCTTCTCATGATCCTCATCGGTAGTACGGATGAACTTATCATAAGAAATGTTTAACAGGTCGCACAGTCCGCGGATCACACCGGCGATCTTGTCCACATGCTCCTTGGGTGTGATACCGGCTGCCTCTGCCTTCAGTTCGATCTTCTGACCGTGCTCATCGGTACCGGTCTGGAAGAAAACATCATAACCTTCTTTTCTCTTGAAACGTGCAATGCTGTCAGCCAGTACGATCTCGTAGTTATTACCGATATGGGGCTTGGCGGACGTATAGGCAATGGCCGTTGTAAGATAATATTTTCCTTTGCTTTCCATAAATCTGATTCTCCTTTTCTTAAAAATAAAAGCCCGTCTCCTGAAAGAACATGAAGTTCTTCAAGAAGACGAGCGTTATCTCGTGTTACCACTTCTCTTCGTCTGTACCTCACAGCACAGACCTCTTCGGGTCCGTAACCCTATCCGCTGTAACAGGCGGATCCTGTCGCAGCCTTGCTTCTACCGTTCCTATTCTGTTCCGGTATCCGTTCGGTGCGCCGCTCAGAAGCCATCTTCTCTATCTGTCCGTTCCATTCCTCTCAGCCTTACGGAATGTTCTCTGTAAAACTTCTATGATAAATACTCTCTTCCTCATTGCATTTGCGTATTCTTACAGTAGCACAGGAAATCCGGACTGTCAATGCAGTTTTTATTGCGATACCTCCATAATAGTGTATAATATAGTAATAAAAAGTATTGATAAAACAAAGAAGGTACATCACTTTATGAGACAATACAACAAGTTACCAAAGCAGGCGCTGGTCATCCTCGGTATCGCCCTGGTCCTTATCATATCTACCGTGCTGTGGAGTTCGTCCAGGATCACACAGGATGTTACGGAAGAGGTGCAATCCACACTTCGGGATGTGGGTACGCAGAATGCTCTGATCCTGCGGCAGGAGATTCGGGAGAATTTTAATCTGCTGTACAGCCTGGCGGATGAAATCGGCCAGGCCGGCAATGCGGAAAATATCACCGCCATCACCGGTCAGCTGCAATCTTTCGTAATTACCTATGAGTTCAAAAGAATCGGCTTCGTCTCTCCGGAGGGAGAAGTCGTTACAACAGACGGATACATTCAGGATCTGTCTTCCCGGGAGTTTTTTATAGAAGGAATGCAGGGACTGCCCGGCATCTCCAATACTTTGCAGGACCGCATCGGTACTCCGGAGCCGATCAACGTTTTCAGCATTCCGGTCTATGACACGGACAACAATATTCTGGGTGTTCTTTTTGCCACGTTTCGGAACCAGCATTTTCAGGAAATTCTCAGCGTGCAGTCCTTTAACAATCAGGGATTCAGCTGCCTGGTGAATCAGGACGGTGAGATCATCTCCTGTTCCTCCAATGCTCCTTCCTCACTGCTGGAAGCGTCTTCCGTCTATCGTTATATCGAAGATGCCGACTCCCGGAACGACAGGCCTCTGCGGGATCTTTCGAAGGTGTTGTCCGGTTCGTCTCCCGCTTCCGGTTCCTTCTACGGCGACGGGCAGAAATATTATTACCATGCCGTAGCTTTGGACAATCTGCGCAATGACAGACAGTGGTTCGTGCTGACCATTGTCCCGGATCAGGTACTTTCCACCCGTTCCACACCTGTCCTGCTTCAGGTAAGACTTCTGATTCTGCTGATCATATTGATTGCAGCCGGCGGTACCCTGGCTTATGTCCACAGTATCCGGATACAGCGCAGGCAGTTGTTCCGTCTGGCTTACGTAGACCCTCTTACGGGGGGCGATAATTTTGCCTGTTTCAAGGAAAAAATGATGCGTCACAACGGAGACCGTGGTTTCTATGTGGCACTGGATCTCCAGGATTTTAAGATTATCAACAATACCTGCGGTGTCGCCAAAGGTGATGAGACTCTGATAGAAGTATGGAAAATAATCCAGTCCAATATTCACCTGGGAGAATTTTCCGCTCATATCAATGCGGACCGTTTTATTTTATTCCTGCGGGATAAGGACTGTCGTACCCTGGAACCCAGGCTGCAATGTCTCTGTCAGGATCTCTGCAATCTGTCCACGAAGCTCAATATTCCCCGGGTATTCCCGTTGTGCGGTGTCTATGAGACGACAGATCACAGAGAGGTGGAGCAGAATTACGGCAAAGCAGTACAGGCAAAATACCTCGTGAAGGGAAAGCGCACCGCTCATTATGCTTTCTATGATGAGCTGGATATTCAACAATTATCCGAGGATCGTCTCATGGAAGATGCTTTTGACGACGCACTGAAAAACGGTGAATTTCAGTTATGGTATCAACCGAAGGTCGATCCCGTAAAAGGAAACATTCTGGGAGCGGAAGCCCTGATCCGCTGGAAGCGTCCCGACGGTACCATGCTCTCCCCCGGCAAATTCATTCCTCTGTTTGAGAAAAACGGTAATATCACGACACTGGATGAATATGTATTCCGTACCGTCTGTGAACAACAGCAGAAATGGCTGCAAAACGGTGCCACTCTGTATCCTATTTCTGTGAATATTTCCAGAGTCAGTTTGTATTACAGTAACGTAGTGGACAAATATAAGGAGATTCTGGGTTCTTTCCGGCTGGATCCCAAATATGTCCCGCTGGAGATCACGGAGAGTGCCACCATCGACAACAGTGATATTTCCTCTCTGATCGAGCAGTTCCACGAAGCGGGATTTACCCTGCTGTTAGATGATTTCGGAAGCGGTTATTCTTCCCTGTCTTCGTTAAATGTCATGCATTTTGACACCATCAAACTGGACAAGAGTCTGATTGATTATATCGGTGACGAAAATGGTGAAAAGTTGCTGCTGCACATCACGCAATTGCTGCAGAGTTTTGGTATGACCATTACCGCAGAAGGTGTGGAGACATCGGCTCAGGTGGAATTTCTGAAGAATCTCCACTGTGATGATATCCAGGGATACTTCTTCTCTAAGCCGCTGCCGTTAACGGAATTTGAAGCTTTTGCCAGAAAACATACAGGTCTGTAGGGTTCGCCCACAGACCTGTTTTATTGTCGTTTTCTATTCTATTTTTTCCCCAGGATCAGGATGGAATATGCCGGAAGTGTAACTACAGTCCCTGCGCGTTCCGCGCATTCCTCTCCGGTATAGAGTTCTCCCAGCAATACCAGCTTCTCCGCTGCGGTCTGTCCCACCGTGAGATCTTTCAGATCCACGTTTACGGTCTCCGCAGAGGTATTTCCCAACAGTAATAAAGTGCTGTCCTCATAGCTTCTGGTCAGCGCAAAGCATTGTTCTCCGGAATACTGCTCCAAAAAAGCCGTCGTGCCTCTGGCGATGGCAGGATTCTGATTACGGATGCGAATCACCTGTTTTACATAATTATAAATGGATCCCGGATCCTTCTGCTGCTCCTCCAGGCTGTCAAACTTCATCTGAAAATTTTCCATGTCCGCAGGGCCTTTGCACATGCCTTCCGCACTGCTGTCCTTACTCCAGTACATGGGAGCTCGCTTATTCTCATCTTTGCCGGAGCCTTTCATTCCCAACTCTTCCCCATAATAGAGGAATACATTTCCATTCATTAACAGGTTCAGCGCATTACCCATCTTCGTCTGCGCCGCACTGTTCTCTCCGGCATAATAGCCTGCACTGCGTCCCATATCATGATTGGTGTAAAAAGGAGCATTGATATAATTTGGATTGTACTGTGCGTACATCGTCTGCTCCGCTTCCAGATTTTTTGCATAGGAAGCCGCCGATGCCTTGCCGTTTACCACGTTGGCGATAATACCCGATTTATCGGCAAAGGCAAAATCAAACATGCTGTCCACACCGCTTTCGTAATATTTTGCATAAGTATTCTGATCGGTCCAGCATTCACACACCAGATAATTCTCCGGAGCTTTGCCATGAACATAGTCTGCAAACCAGCTTAAGATCTCCACGTTATCTTCGGTGGAACCGGTGACGTATTCTTTCACCGCATCCAACCGGAAGCCGTCTACCCCACGGTCCAGCCAGAAATCCGCAATCTGTTCAAATTCCCGGCGCACGGCTTCGTTCTGCAGATTCAGGTCCGGCATACCGTCCCAGAATCTGGCTTCATAATACCAATCTGTTCCGTTTACCTGTGCGTACCCACTCTGAGCTTCTTTAGAAAAATGATAATAATCCACATAGGGGCACTCTGCCGGGTCCGGTTCCTCTCCCTCCGGCAGACTCTTCAGATATTCCGTCGCCTGTAAAAACCAGGGATGCCTGCTGGAAGAATGGTTCATCGCCAGATCCAGGATTACGCGGATCCCCCGCTCATGGCAGGCTGCCAGCAAAGCATCAAAATCTTCCAGGGTTCCGTACTGCGGATCAATGTTCTCATAATCTGTCGTGTCGTATTTATGATACGTGGTGGATGGCATCACAGGCATCAGCCAGATGCCATTAATCCCCAAGTCCGTATCTGTCGTATCGTCGCCGTCGTTCAGGTAGTCCAGTTTTTCCAGGACACCCTGCAAATCTCCGATGCCATCACCGTCACTGTCATAGAAGGAATATACGAAAAGCTCATAATAGGTACGGTAGTTATCCTCTATGATCTGCAACGGCCGTTCCTCCGGTGTCCCACCGTTTCCTCCGCAGGCAGTCAGGGAGAATGCCAGAACCACTGTCATTACCGCTGCCAGCAGCCGTGCTCTCATGCTTCTTTTTCTGCTCATTTATTCGGTGCCTCCCGCTTTCTCTGTACCACTTTTTTCAAATCGGAACCATTTCAGATCAAAATTACATCCCGGTAAAAATACAAATGTAACTTTCTGCTCCCCCGTCACTTTCTGCAACGGGAAACGGATCTCCCGATATTCCTCACTATGAGGGAACGGCAGGACCTGTGTCTCTCCGTCGGTAAATCTTAACTGAATCGTATTCTGCGGCAGAGGTGTTCTTCCGTATATGACGATGCTGTCAGTTCCTTTTTCCCCAAAGTTCATATTGCTGAATTCCAAAGAAACATTGTTGCCAATCTGTTCAATGGCATCCGCGGTCCGTACAAAACTGTCCCCATAAGCTACACCGTCTGTCAGAGCATACAGTTTTGCAAATGCTTTCTCCTGCGCGGTGAAATGGAACTCCTTCAGGAAAAATTTATCTGATGACACAATCGTCAGATCTGTCACACCCTTCAGCCTCCCGGGCAATTCAAAGCTCTCCGGCTGGAAGACTTCCCAGATACCGGGTTTCTGATAGGTCACTTCTCCTAACAAAGCTCCCGACTCTCCGGATGCCTTTTCACCGGGTTCTCCCTCCCAGATCTGAATTCTGTGGGGATCGTTATCATTGGCAAAAATAGACAACGTGATCTCGTTACTTCCGAAATCCCCGAAATCCAGTCCCTCATAAAACAATCCGGTAGACTGAGATTTATCCGTTCCGACGCTGTTCTCCACACCTCGGCTCACATCACCGCCAAAGCTTCTGTCGTAGGAAATACCGGCCACCGGTTCATAAGGAGATCGGAAGGTCTGTCCCATGCCCTCTACGGTAAAGTCCAGTTGTGAGATCATTTTCACGGAAGGGGTTCCGTTGCAGCTCATACATCTCACCTGGAAGTTGCCGTCACTGATCCCCGTAATACGCACGCTTTCTCCATCTGCCAGTTCTTCCAGTTTTGCAATCGGACTGGGAATACCGGTGGAATCCGTGACACTCCACATAAGCTTGCGATCGGTTGCCTCCATAGGGTAAATTCGGGTATGCAACAATACCGAAGAACATTCCTGTGTCAGAGTCGTATCCGGAGCGTTCAGTTCCAGCTTTCGTACCGGAACAAATCCGGGTTCCACAAATGCGGGCGGATATTCCCGGTTCTCTTCCGTGGCACAGATACCCGGGCGAACCGGTGCCTCTATCGCATGCAGGGTCAGGGTTACTGCTCCTGCCGGGTGGGTGCCCTTACTATCCGGCCATGCGTCTTCCACCGTCACACGAATCTCTCCGGGGATCGTTTTCGCAGCGATCATCGCCAGAAGCTTCCCCTGGAACAGCTTACGGACAGTTCCCTTGTAGGCATCGTAATCGGTACTGTCACCATTGTCCAAACCTACGAGACGTCCGGCGCCTTCCACGGTCACTCTCACATAATCGGAGGCATTTTCCACGGGATAACCGTCCTTATCTTCTGCCGCGATCTCCAGGAAGATCATATCTTCGCCATCGGCACGCAGAGTGGTTTTGTTTGCTTTTAATACATAATGATCGGTGTTGCCAAAGGAATGTCTCTCCTGTCTGGCAATCTCTCTGCCGGTCTCATCGTAAGCCACAGCACAGATACTACCTGGCACATAAGGTACTTTCCAGGAAGGCTGCAATACCATCCCCTTTTGATGATCGATCTGCCGCCTTCCTTGTGATACGCCGTTTACGAACAGTTCCACCTCCGGAGCATTGCTGGTGATCCGCACATCCACCTGCTGTCCCGGATTGAAGTCCCAATAAGGGTAGACATGAATCATGGGATCTTTTTTCACATCTGTCCACTCTGCGCGGAAGAGATAGTAGGAATCCTTCGGAAATCCCGCTGTATCCATCTGCCCGAAATAGCTGTTTTTCGTCTGATAAGGTGTCGGCTCACCGATGTAGTCAATAGCTGTCCAGATGAACTGTCCACAGGAATAGGGGGTATCTCTGTCCATAATGATACAGTATTCCGTATTTTTGGCTGCCCAGCTGGTAGTACTGTTGCCCAGAGCAGAGCACTGTTCGTCTGCTTCGATCAGAGTCGCCCGATCCAGTGGAAAATGATAGATGCCGCGGCTCTGTACAACAGAAGAAGTCTCGCTTCCGTAGATGATCCAGTCCGGATACTTTTTATGGTGCTCTTCATAATATTTTTCCGCGTAATTATATCCCGCCAGCTTCACGATATCTGCACATTTCTGTGCGTTTTCCCAGGGCATATAGTTCGAGCCGATGGTCACAGGTGCCACATTTCGGTAGTCCCATTTTCTGACCGCAGCAATGAGGTTTCCGGTGATCTCCTGTCCGTGGGCATCCGCATGGGTGTCTGGGATCTCGTTACCGATGCTCCACATAATAATGCAAGGGTGATTGCGATCCCTACGGATCCAACTGCGGACATCCTTTTCCATCCAGTCCTTGAAAAATCTGGCGTAATCATATGGATTCTTGGCCATCTCCCACATGTCAAAGGCTTCGGACAATACCAGAAATCCCATCTCGTCCGCCAGTTCCATCACTTCCACTGCCGGCATGTTGTGAGAAGTCCGCAGGGCATTGACACCCATGGAACGCATGAGTTTGAACTTACGGCGCATGGCTTCCTTGTGGAAAGCCGCTCCCAACGCTCCGAGGTCATGATGGTCACAGGTACCGTTCAGGCGAATCTTCCTGCCGTTTAATAAAAAACCCCTGTCGGGATCAAATTGTATGGTGCGGAAGCCGATACGGAAATATTCCTGCTGACATAGTTCCCGGCTGTTGGTCTCCTGCTCTCTCCACAGGCATACCTGCAGATCATACAAGTAAGGATCCGAAATGTCCCATTTCCTCGGATTATCCACAGGGATCGTCATGGATATCTTGTTCTGTCCACAGGTGAGAGGCTGTTTTACCCGGAAGAGCTCCGAGGTTTCTTTTCCTATGGGACTTTTGCTTTTATCAGTATCTCGCAGACAGTATTCCAGTTCATAATTTCCACTATCTGTTCCCCATTCCAGTTCCGTGTCGATAGTCAGGTCATAACCCTTGTTCGTCTCAACAGAAGATGTGTAGATGCCGTCCAGAGGAATATGTGTCTCCGGCAGCCGGATCATCCACACATTCCGGTAGATTCCTGCACCGCTATACCATCTGCTGTTGGGCGCCTGAAATACGACACGCAGAACGATTTCATTCTCTCCCTCATGTAAAGCATCCGTAATATCCCAGTCAAAGGTAGAATAGCCATATTTCCAGTCGCCCAGCCTTGTGCCGTTTACATAGATCGTAGAATCCATATAAACACCCTCAAAACGTAAAATGACATGTTCGTCACATGTGGAATACGCAAATCTCTTCCGGTACCAGCCAATGCTGTCTTCATAGAGATTCTTCGTATCATAGATCAACCAGTCATGGGGCAGATCCACCGGCTGCATTTTGGCTTCCCAGATCTGCCTGTCTTCCCAGTTCACACCTAATGCTGTTTTGGCAAAATACCAATTATCATTCCATAACGTTCTGCTGTTCATCGAAATTTCTGCCCTTTCTGTCCATATCGTTTCCTGTCAGGTTCCTGCTTCTATAGTGCTGCTTTTCCTACTTGTGTCCCGTCTTATCGTTGTCTGATATGGTCTTCACATTCACTTGGTCTTCCAAACGTTTTACTATGTAAACTGCCAGTACTGCATCCAATGTTCCCAGTACCATGCCACCCAGAATGTCCGTGGGATAGTGCACGAAGAAATAGAGTCTGGAAAAAGCAATGATTGCTGCCACCAGCAGACTTAAAATACCTGCCTTACGATAATAACTGAAAATGGTTACCGCTCCGGCAAAACCGTTGGAAGTGTGTCCCGAAGGGAAGGAATATTCCGAAGGGAACGGAATTTTCAGCGTCACACCGGTGTCCACAGCGCAGGGCCGGGGTCTGGCAATCACATTTTTCAAGAACAAATTTCCCACAAGGTATGTAACGGCCATGGCGATCATCATCGTCAAACCGCATTTCCGGGTCTTAGGTATACAGGTCAGCACAATCGCAATAACGATCCATACCAGACCGCTTTCTCCCATCGTAGTAAAAAAACGTAGGATCTCTGTCAGCCATTCCTGATGGATCCCCTGAATTGCATGTAATATCTGTAACTCCATATTGCTCTCCATTCCCCAGACAGCTGTCTGTCCTTACGTCACCGTCTGTCGTCAGTCTGCGCCTTCCGTAAGACGTTCCCTACCTCATTCCCGCCTATGGCGATGTTACTGCATCTTCGCAAGAAAAGCCTTCGCATTGGCTGCGATGTCATCCTTGAACACAGCAGAGCCTGCCACGATAATATTGGCTCCCGCATCAAGTGCCAGCGCTACGTTGTCCAGATGAATGCCGCCGTCTACTTCCAGATCGGTAGTAAGTCCTCTGTCCGTGATCATTTTGCGGATCACCGCTACCTTGTCCAGGCATTCCGGGATCAGCTTCTGTCCACCGAAACCGGGTTCTACAGTCATCACCAGTACCATATCCACCAGTTCCAGATAAGGATCCACTGCTTCTGCCGGGGTGGCGGGTTTGATGGTGATGCCGACCTTTTTGCCGGTGGCACGTATTTTATCAATGCATCCCTTCACATCCTCTGTGGCTTCCAGATGGAAATTCACCAGATCCGCGCCGCAGGCAGCGAACTCTTCCACATAACGCTCCGGCTTCTCGATCATCAGATGTACATCCAGGAACATGTCTGTGTGGGGTCTCACTGCCTTCAAGACAGGCATTCCGTAAGAGATCGACGGAACGAACAGCCCATCCATCACATCCACATGCAGCCAGGGCACTCCGGCTCCTTCCACAGCTTTGATATCTTCTCCCAGTTTCCAAAAATCCGCCGAAAGAATTGAAGGTGATAAATAATTCATTTTGCTCCTCATTTCTGCCCATAGGGCCTTTTTCTCAATGAATAGGAAATCGTATTCCATATGCGTCTATTCTAACAAACTTGTATTCTTAAAACAAGACAAACTAAAAGGAACCTTTCCTTTCGGGAAAAGTTCCTCTCTTCGTATCTTGTGTTTACGTAATTCTTTATAGATTTTTGACATCCTCTTTTAACCGCTCCCAGGCATCTTCATGCTCCGTATAGTATATGGGACATTTTTTCCCACCGCAGTCATAATGGCGGAGAATATCCTCCGGTTCCAGTTCATAGGCGTCGATCAGCCATCTCAGCAGCCTGATCAGGGAATCGTAGGTCTCCCGAGTGAACTGTCCGTTGTCCGCCTTATAGCAGCATTCGATAGAAATAGAATCCTCGTTACGGGTCTGCACTGCGTAAGCGATCTCATCCAGAGGAACGCACTGGAGGATCTCCCCATTATAACCGATGATGAAATGCGCGCTGGCACTGCGCTCATGATTGTCCTTAAGCTGTTCGAAATAACTGCGGTTCTGTGCCGCACTGGTGCCGGGGTTGGCAGTATAATGCACGAAAATATTATTCACCTCCGTCAAAGGATCTCCCGGTCTGGAATATTCATTTACCGTGAGGAAATCCTCCGTCCAGTCAGGGTGCGCTGCATAAGTCTCCGCCGACAGTCCCTGGATCCTAGTCCCCGTGGTATTCTCAGTCCCTTTTCCCACCTGCTGCGCCATATCTATTGCTTCCATCGGTGTGCTGGCTTCCGCGGTACCGGCAGGCACCTTCAAAAGCTTTGTCAACGCAACGATTCCTACCAGAATTCCTGCACAAAGCAGAGTCATCCGGATATAACTGCGGATTCTTGCGCGTCTGCGGCGGCGCTGTCTGCGCGGAGTGTTTCTATTTATGTTTTTATCAGCATTTCTGTTTCCTGTACTGTAATCCGCAAGGTACGGGTTTCTCCGCATCTGCGTTATATGAATCTCTGCCTGTCTGCCCGAACGATTTTCCTGCGTCATATTGCCAGCCCCTCCAAATGAATTACTTTCTATGGGTTTCAATATAGCGCGGAATTGTCACATTTTACGTCACATTTTTCTTAAGAAATTATAAATTTCTCCTATAACAGTTCTTGCAGATATGTTTCGATCTCTTTCGCGGTAATTTGATGGGCTTTCACACCGGGATGCAGGCGGCTGCCTACGGTATCCGGTGTAGTGTCGGGAAGTTGCAAAAAGTGTATCCGGGAATCGGCAGTCTGCTTCGCATAGCCTTCCACAGCTTCCCGGATGGCGGACAGAAAGTTGTCTCCCAGCATGCCGTAACCCCAGATGATCTGTGCTGTGGGGTTGCTGTTCCGCACTACTTTCAGGAAATCGCAGATGGCTGTAGTCAGGATCTCTTTAACTTCTTCTACGTCCCGTGTTCCTGCCCATTCCTGCCCTAGTTCCACTGCGGACTGAATCGCTGTGGCATCATTGGTTCCCAGATTGATAATGACCGCATCCGGCTGCCATGCCTCGAAATCATAGTCTTGCAACGCTCCCAAAGAAGCATTCCTCTCCCCGGTGAGTAAGCCACAGACCTGTGTGTAAAATGGAGGAATCTTATTCTCCACATTTCCATCCCATCCGGTGACAATTCCCCAGCCGCTCTGAGATACCACACGATACTCTGCGGATAATGCATCTGCCACCATACGGGGATAAGTATTCATTGCAGAGAAAAAGGCACTGATCCAATCTTCCTCATAGACGGCTCCCACCGTACCTTCCCCGCTGGTAATGCTGTCTCCCACAAATTCCAGCCGGTACTTCGGCTCCGGCAGCTGCTGGAATTCACCGTCTGCATATTGCAATCCCACAATCTGTAACAGATGCCCGGGATCCTGATGCATTGCCTGTACTTCTTTCAGAATCCGTACATGCTTCGGTTTTCCTACCGTCATCCCCCGGAACAGGCACACTTCATTTTTCCCTTTATTTAACGGAACTCTACTGATCTGCACACCGTTCAGTTCCACCGCAAGCCACGGTTCATAAGTGTCGTAATCGGCATTTACCTCCACCTGAATTTCACTGCCGGTATAGATAAATTCTATTCCGCTGCCGGTCCAGAATAAGTTCACCACATCCGTTCCCGTGGTGCGTCCCAACACCCGTACCTGCGGCAATGCTGCTACACTGACTATCTTTGTTGGCTGATCCATTTTTCTTCCATACCTCCCTGTGCATTGTTTTATCTGTCGTTCTGATTTTCGATGTCTCGCTCTCTTATCACCGATTCTTGGTACAACGGCTATATTCTTCGGCGATCACAGCCTCCGCAGGGCGATCGCAGACTGCATAAGGACTCTTCCTTTCCATACTTCCCGGCCAGTCCCAGATTCCGAAGCCTTTCACCCAATCCCGTTTTTCGCAGGCAGAAAACATTGCCAGATACCAGTCTGCCTGTTCCGCATCATCCTCTTTGCCCTGCAGTTCCCAGTTATTCGGCACCAGCGCGGAACCATGGATATTCATGCATCCAGCCTCCGAGAAAATAAAAGGCTTCTGGTATTTTTTAACTACTTCTTCAATGCGATCCAACTGATTCTCCCAATCATCGATGGGATAGTATCCGCTGGAAGCGATCACATCCACTGCATCCCACCATGTAATATGATCTTCCCCGTATTTGTCACAATTATAACCGACAGGCCCGTCATATACTGTGCGGACCTCTGCGATCAGCTTTCTCCAATCCGTCTCCCGGTGCTCTGTCATCGTCATCTCGCAGCCTGTAAGAAATAATTCACACCCTGTCCGCTGTGCGATCTGTGCATAATGCTTCTGAAAAGCAATATGGCTTTCAAACCAGTTGCCCCACTTCGGTTCACAGGGAACATCATGATCAAAAAAGCTTATCCTTGCTCTCCAGACACCATTGTCACAATTCACGGTAGGCTTTAATGCCACCTTTAATCCCAGACTCTGCGCAAAGCGAATCATATCACACAGTTCTTCATCCGTGCAGCTTTTCTCCCCATCAAAACGAATTTCTTCGCTATAAGGGGTTTCCTGCATCCCCGAGGGAGTGAGTATCACCCAGTTCGCGTGGGTCTTATGCGCCATTTCCTCCATACTTTTTCTGGCTTCTCCAGATCCCAGTACGCCTTTGTTCGGAAATACCGCAAAATTCACCCCATGAAATTTTTCTGTACCAAATTTCTGCATCAATAGTTTTCCTTTCCATAATTGTTTTATCGTAAAGCTTTTCCAATCTCCGTTCTTGTATTGTATCATTATTATCTTTATTTAGCTAGCTATTTTAGCTTAATTTTAGTTAAAATTATTTTTGTTTTCTCACTTTTCCTATGTTAATATAAAAACAAAGTTATACAATCAAATGAGGGAGAATATTGCCATGCATTTTGTCCAGGCGAAGGGGATTTTATCTCAGAATAACGGAATGAATATTTACCGCGGATGCTCCCACGGCTGCATTTATTGTGACAGCCGCAGCAGATGTTACGGTTTTACACACGCCTTTGAAGATATCGAGGTCAAGAAAAATGCTCCTGAACTGCTGGAGCAGGCATTACGTTCAAAACGGCACAAATGCATGATCGGTACAGGTGCCATGTGCGATCCGTATCTTCCCGCTGAAAAAGAGCTTCAATTGACCAGAAAATGTCTGGAACTGATCGATCGGTATGAATATGGCGTTACGGTACTCACAAAATCCAATCTGGTGCTTCGGGATCTCGATCTGCTGCAATCTATCAATAAGAAGGCCAAAGCAGTCGTGCAGATGACGCTCACTACTTATGATGAGGAGCTGTGCCGTAAGATTGAACCGCATGTGTCTACTACGAGAGAGCGTTTTGAAGTGTTGATGAGATGTAAAGAGTTGGGAATACCGACTCTTGTGTGGATGACACCGATTCTTCCTTTTATTAACGATACCAGGGAGAATATAGAAGGCTTGCTTGATTATTGCCTGGTGGCAGGAGTTCAGGGGATTCTGGTGTTCGATGTTGGTGTCACGCTGCGGGAAGGCGACCGGGAATATTTCTATCAGGCGCTGGATCGTGATTTCCCCAGCATCCGGCAAAAATATATCAGCACCTACGGAAATGCCTACGATATTCCCAGTCCTTATGCAAAAGAGCTTATGGCACTGATTCAAAATACCTGCGTAGCGAATGGTATGCTGTGTTCCCCGAAGGAATGCTTCACTTACCTGCATGAATTCCCCGAGAGATACGTGCAGCAGACATTATTTTAAATTGAGAGTTAGTGAAATAATCCCGTAGCCCTTGGCAGGGTATAAGAAACGC